>Ga0210046_1000948_pt1 | contig 24479 bp, 24 predicted proteins | sample CryGeyCG2114_250_FD_185461 | JGI IMG/M metagenome (GOLD analysis project Ga0210046, IMG submission 185461) | Groundwater microbial communities from aquifer - Crystal Geyser CG18_big_fil_WC_8/21/14_2.50 (SPAdes) (version 2) | ecosystem: Environmental > Aquatic > Deep subsurface > Groundwater ... | reverse complement strand
AATCAAGTAAAATGTTTTAGCAAACCATTGAAAGTTCCATGGTTTAGGAATAAGAATTTAAGTTACAAATGGATTTCTTAATTAGGGTGAAATTATGAGAATTAAATGGGCAATGAAAATCGCTGTTAAATGTAGAAATGAATAAAGATAAATGAAGGCAAAATAAATTTATCCGGGTTTGTTTCTACCACAGATTATTATACGAAATTTTAATTCATTAAATAAATTTATAAAAATGGCAATGCATGCATCTATTTTTAATCCGCAGCATTCAACAGATATAATTTCACTGGTAATTATCATAGGCGCACTTATATCTGGAATTATTTTATTGCTTTATATGTATTGGAGATATAATGAAGAAATTATGTTGCGAAATTTTGCACTTAAATTTTTAGATCTGGAAAAGGAAAAAAGAGAAAAGCTGCTGAAGAAATACCTGAAAAGGGATGGCAAACATAAGAGGGTTGCGGGAGGTGTGTTTTTAAATCATTACGACATAATTTCAAACGACCTTAGGGAAAATTTACTGAAGGATGTCCCGAATAAAAACATCAAACTGATTGAATACCCTGTTGATGAATTAACCCCGGCATTTGGAAATCTGGCACTTAATATACTTGAAAGGCATTTTGATATAATTCCGCAGTCCCTTCGCAATGAAATAATAACCCAAGGTCTGCTAACTGCGGAAGGAATAGGAACAGAAATGATTGCTGAAAATTTCAGAAAAAATTTTGAAAAATTTGCTGAAAATTTCAGAAACGAAACACTTTTAAAACTCATTGGTCTATCTAACAATAATGTGAAATTTCAAATTACAAAAATTTTAGACAAAAATTTTAATGATATTCTGCAGGAAATTTTAAATGAAGCACTTCGGCAGTTAATGGAATCAAAAAACAAAATGAACATTGGCTCTGTGATGGATATTTTATTTAGAAATTTTCACAAAATTGACATATTTACAAGAGATGAGATGCTGAAGAGGTATGTCGGATATATAGGAGCAGATAAAGCGGTTTTAGATAAATTTCTCTCTGCTTATGGAAGATCAATTATTAATCAGGAATTAAAGAAAAGAATTACCGAATTTGTAAAATGACTGGCTCAAAAACAAAAATTTTTGGTGTCCTCGGGCATCCGATAGGGCATTCATTATCCCCTGTAATGCATAAAGCATTCTTTAAGGAGAAAAAAATAAATGCAGATTACTTTGCCTTTGATGTGGATGAGAAAAATTTAGGTGATGCAATACATGGTGCGGATGCATTAAAATTTTGCGGGTTAAATGTGACAATTCCACATAAAATTTCTGTTATAAAATACATGGATGAAATCAGCGAAGAAGCGAGGTTGATTAATGCAGTAAATACAATAAAATTTGACTATGTTAAAGATTTAATAATTGGCTACAATACTGATGGAATTGGTGCAATAAATGCAATTGAAAAAAATTTAAATGATGGTCTTAAAGGTAAAAAAATTTTTATATTAGGTGCTGGCGGAGCGGCAAGGGCGATTATTTTTTCTGCTTTATCAAATAATGCAGAAATTTCAATATATAACAGAACAGTAGAGAAGGCAATTTTAATAGGAAATGATGTTAAAGAAAAATTAAATAAATACCTCAAAGTTGTTCATTTAAAAAATTTAAAGGACGAATTGAAAGACAATGATATTATTATTAATGCAACATCAGTTGGAATGTTTCCTAATGCTGACGAATGTCCGATAAATGAATATTGTATTCCAAAAGGAAAGGTTGTAATGGATATTGTATATAATCCGATTGAAACAAAATTTTTGGAATCTGCAAAGAAAAGAAATTGTATGACTATTAACGGTGTTGATATGCTTGTTGAGCAGGGTGCAGAGGCATTGAAAATCTGGCTGAATATGGAACCAGAAGAGTATTTAATTAACATTATGAAAAAGTCGATAATTAAGAAACTGAAAAATAAACCGAAAAATTAATAAACAAAATGTAATTTTTAAGTAATGAAAAATTTAAAATTTAAGATGCTATTCTAAGATGCCATTTAAGATGCAGTTCATATTTAAAAGATTAAAAATTAAGGATGTTTTGCTTATTGAACCAAAGGTTTTTAAGGATGAACGGGGATATTTTATGGAAACCTATAAATTTAGCGAATTTGAGAAATTCGGAACAGGAAATTTTGTCCAGGAAAACCAGTCGTTTTCTGTCAGGGGTGTTTTGCGCGGATTGCATTATCAAAATAATCCTTACGCGCAGGGAAAATTGGTTAGAGCAATAAAAGGTAAAATTTTTGATGTGGCAGTTGATATAAGAAAGGGAAGTCCGACTTATGGAACATACATTTCGGAAATTTTATCAGAAGAAAATAAAAAAATGCTTTACATTCCGGAGGGATTTGCTCACGGATTTTGCACTTTGAGCGATGAGGCGATTGTAAATTATCTGACAACATCTGAATATGCTCCGCGGGCTGACAGAGGAATAATATGGAATGATGAGAATATCGCAATTGACTGGCCAATAAAAGATGTGTGGCTTTCTGAAAAAGATAAAAAGCATCCCAAATTAAAGGATGCGGATATAAATTTTGAATATAAAGAATGAGTAATTTCGTAGATATTTACTTTTTGATGCGTAAATTCGAAGTGGAAAAAATCATTGAATGAACAAGGGAGAAATATCCGGAATATTCTATAACTCTATTGTTGAAAGCACTTAGTTATTTTGAAGATGCTGACGAATGTGTAAATAGCGATGGATAGAAGATAAAGATATCTGATAAGGGAGTTAAATGGGATAACATTAAAAATTTTATCGCCAAAGCAACCTTAAAATTTCACAAAAATTATTTAAAAAACCAAAAATGATGAAAACACTTTTAGTTACAGGGGGAGCAGGATTTATAGGGTCAAATTTTGTCTTATATTGGCTTAAAAAATACCCCGAAGACAGCATAGTAAATTTAGATAAATTAACTTATGCGGGAAATCCTGAAAATTTAAAGGATGTTGAGCATAATAAAAATTACAAATTTGTTAAAGGAGATATTTGTGATGCCGAATTAGTAAACAAATTAATGAAGGATGAGAATATAGATACAATTGTTCATTTTGCCGCGGATTCCCATGTTGACCGCTCAATTTTAGATCCGTCACCTTTTATAAAAACAAATATAGTTGGAACTTATACCCTTCTTGAGGCGGCACGGAAAAACAAAGATAAAATAAATAAATTTTATCATGTTTCAACGGATGAAGTTTTCGGAAGTTTGGAATTAGATTCAAGGGAAAAATTCAATGAAAATACGCCTTATAATCCAAGAAGCCCTTACTCTGCATCAAAGGCAAGTGCCGACCATTTAGTCAGAGCATACTATCATACTTACAACCTGCCTATAACAATTTCAAATTGTTCAAATAATTTTGGATATTATCATTTTCCGGAAAAACTTATTCCTTTAGCAATAACAAACATTTTAGAGGGAAAAAAGGTTCCTGTTTATGGTGATGGATTATATGTCAGGGACTGGCTTTTTGTTGAGGATCACTGCACAGCGATAGATTTAATTCTTCATAAAGGCCGGATTGGAGAAACATATCTTGTGGGCGGAATGACAGAAGAAATTTCAAATATTGATGTTGTCCGAAAAATTTTAAAAATAATGGGAAAAGACAATGGATGGATTGAATTTGTCCAAGACAGGCCCGGGCACGACAGGAAATACATGATTGACTGGAGTAAAATTAACAAGGAGTTGGGATGGCATCCGAAACATGATTTTGATGAGGTATTAGAGTTAACAATTGAATGGTACACAAAAAATCAGGAATGGTGGAAGAAAATAAAAACAGGAGAATATTTAAATTATTACAAAAGGCAATATGACAAAATTTAAATGACAAAATTTAAATGACAAAATTTAACAAATAACAAAATTTAAATAACAAAATTTAACAAAAATGATCAAGATAGCAATCACAGGAGGCGATGGATTGGTTGGTTCCAAAATCGTTGAAATTTTAAAAGCAGATGAAAATTTTGATGTAGGAGCAATATTGGAACGGGAAATGGATATCGCAAACAGAAACAGCGTTTTTAATACCCTGAATGGCTTAAATTTTGATGTGTTTCTTCATTTGGCTGCATATACAAATGTTGATAAAGCAGAGATTGAAAAAGAAAAAGCGTGGAGAATTAATGTTGAAGGAACAAAAAATGTCTTTGATGCTGTCCATTCATTGAATAAAAATTTTGTTTATATATCAACTGACTTTGTATTTGACGGAAAAATGCAAAATTCCCCTTTCTTTGAGGATTCAGAACCAAAGCCAATTTCATATTACGGCTTAACGAAATATGAAGGTGAAAAGATAGTGCAAGGGAAAGGAACGATAATTCGCATCTCTTATCCTTACAGGACAAAATTTGGTAATAAGTCGGACATTGTCCGAAACATAAAGTCATCATTGGAACAATGCAAATCACTGTCAATGGTTACGAATTCGTTAATTGTCCCGACATTCGTTGATGATATTGCTTATGCTTTGAAGAAATTTCTTTTATCAAAAAAATTCTATTCAAAAATTTTTCACCTTGTCGGAGCAAATGCAATTTCTCCTTATGAATGCGGAAAGATCATTGCCAATGCATTTGATTTGGATGATTCATTAATTAAGCCAACAACTTATGAAGAATATTTTAAAAACAAAGCAAAAAGACCGCAGTTTTCAGATATAAAAAGCAAAAACAATGATTTTTATAAAATGGGCGGTTTTGAAGATACTATTTTTAAATTTAAAGATGAATTTAAGTAGAATTTAAAAAATAAAATTTAAGAAGTTAAAAAATAAAGATGAAAGGACTAATACTTTCAGGGGGCGAGGGAACACGATTGCGTCCATTGACATATTCGCAGCAGAAGCAGTTAATTCCAGTGGCAAACAAGCCGGTTTTGTTTTATGGAATTGAGGATCTGATTGAAGCAGGTATAAAGGACATCGGAATTATTGTAGGTCCCAATAAAGAGCAGATTGAAAATGCGGTAAATGATGCAAAATTTGATGCAAAATTTACATTTATCAATCAGCACAAACCAGAAGGACTGGCGCATGCAGTAAAGATAGCAAAGAAATTTATCAATGATGAATCATTTGTTATGTATCTCGGAGATAACATTTTAATGCAATCTCTTAATGACTTTATTAATGGCTTTGAAGAATCAGACGAATCAGCGAGAATTTTGCTTTGCAAAGTCAGCGATCCGAGCAGATACGGAGTTGCGAAATTAAATGACAATGGAGAAGTAATTAAATTAGTTGAAAAGCCAAAGGAATTTATTTCGGATTTGGCATTAATCGGTGTTTATGCATTCAAGAATAAAATTTTTGATGCGTGTGATGCAATAAAACCATCATGGAGAAACGAACTGGAAATTACAGATGCAATTCAATGGCTTATAAACAATAAATTCAAGGTTCCAGCAAGGATTACAAAAGGATGGTGGAAAGATACAGGAAAGGCAGAGGATATGATTGATGCAAATCGCCTGATTCTGGACTCTTTAAAGGGACAAAATTTAGGAAAGATAGAAAACACAAGGATTGAAGGAAGGGTTTTTATTGACAAGGACTCAAAAATTTTAAATTCAACAATCAGGGGCCCTGTAATTATAGGAAAGAATTGCGAGATTAATGAGGCATACATCGGGCCATATACAAGTATCGGAAATTTTTGTAAATTAAAAAATTGCGAGATTGATAATTCAATTGTTTTGGACAAAGCAGAAATTTCGGAAATCAGAAAAATTTACGATTCTCTGATTGGAAAAGAGGTAAAAATTTTTAAAAAGCAGACAATTCCAAAAGGAAAAAAATTTGTTGTCGGGGACAGGTCCGTTTTAGAAATTTAATATTTAATTCTAAATTTAATATTTAATGTTCATCCATAAACTCGTAATTTTACTGAAAATCTGTAAGATTTTTAAATTGTCAAAAACATAATAATTTACCTTGAAAAAGTTAAAATTTTTTCAAAATTTTATACTTTATGGATGGACACTATTTAATGTTCTAAATTTAATTTAAAATAAAAATTTAATTTAAAATAAAATGGCTACAATGTTTGCAGATAAGGTTGGTGCGAATGTGGGTGGGATAAAACAGGATGAAGAAAAAGGAAAAAATAAAAGAAGAATGATTTTTGTGATAATTGGAATAATTATAATAAGTATTGTTATGGCGGCATGGGTTTATGACAAATACGGGACTGTTTATCTTGGTCCGGGAGAACACTATACAGTAAATATTCCTTTTATCGGAGCGTCTAATGTACCGGTTATATGTGGAAAGGCATATCTCACAAGTGAAAATCCGGTTAAAGATATAAATATTACAGTAAAATATTACAAGAATGAGAGCGTTTTAGCTTGGAATTTGACAAATAAGGACGGAAAATATTGTATATATCTTCCAGAAATAACAAAGAATACAAAGTATGATGTTTATGTTGGTTACGACAATGAAACTATGACGCTCGGAAAACACGATTATTCTTTAACAAATTTGAAAACAGAAAAAGAAATTTATAATAGAAGCGTTGACCAGTATGTAATAATAAACGGGACCATAAATAACGAAGATGCAAAAATAGAAAACGGTAGAATGGATGTCAATTTGAAATATCATAATGAAAGCACTGGCAAATGGGAAGAGATATTCGATTATAAGCGATATTATGTCAACATTGAATCAAATGATGAATATCCACTTCCAAATGATGCGGATGAAGTAAACATTTCATGGGAAATTCCAAATGATGCAAAAATTGGAAAATATAAATTTTATATCAAAACATCGTTCAATGCAGAGAAAACAAACACAGGCCATAAACCAAAAAGTGTTTATTTCAATATAACCGAATAAAGCCAAAAGTATGGATATTCCATCTGATGAATTCAATGTTACATTTAATACAAGCAATGCGAATATCGGAGGATACAAATTTTATTTGGAATTTTCGGTTAATGTAAAGGAAAAAACAAAGACATTGTATTTTGATGTTGAATAAAATTTATTATGGGTTAAAATTTAAAACAAATTTTCGCGACCATCAGAGATTCCTTCATTTGTTATCCATGAGGCAATCGTTAATGCGGTGTGTCATAGAGATTATAATTCAACCTGTGCTGTTCAGATAATGGTTTTTCTTGGCGGTGTCGAAATATGGAATCCTGAAAAACCGCCTTCACAGATAAATTAAATCATTGAGAGAACATCACACCTCTTATCCGAATAATCCGTTATTGGTAGATCTCTTTTATCTTGTGGATTACATCTAGAAAGCAGGTTCGGGAAATCTGGAAATGATCACACAATGCAGGAATAAGGGTTTGCCAGATCCGGGGTTTGTTGAAAAAAGAGGGAGTTCCGGACAATAATTTATAGAGAGATTTATACTGAAAGTATGCTTGAGCAACTTGGATTAAATGAAAGAGAAAAAATAGCAATCAGATATGTAAAGGAAAGAGGGTCAATTACAAACAAAGAATATCAGGAGATTACAGGCGTTTCAAAAGTCACGGCGTTTCGTGATCTGTGGAAATTAACAGAAAAGGCAATTTTAGAAAAGAGCGGCGTTACAGGTAAAAGGACCATCTATAAACTGAAAATGGGTTCATAAAGGTTTCAAAGGTTTCATAAAGGTTTCATAAATGGGTCAAAGGGGCATCTTATTATTTGCTGGGATAATGTTGCTAATGTCTGCTAAAGGCAGGATAAGTGTCGCTAATGTCCGATAGATATGAAAATATTATGAAGTAAGATATCACCTCGCTTACGCTCGGGATTTAAAACAAGTTTTAAATGGAAACAAAAACAAAATTTAGGAGAGTCAACAATAATTTTAAATTTATGAGAAGTCAAATTACGCTCGCTATCGCTCGTGTATTTTCAAACAAATTTGAAAACAACATAAATTAATAAAATATGGTAACTACTCAGCCACCCTAAAAAATTACTGGTAAATTTTTGATTTTTACGCTCACTTCGTTCGTGTCTTTTTGAAATCTTTATGATTTCAAAAATCGTGTCTTTTGAAATTTTATAAATTTTGAAATTGTATTTTTTTGAAATTTTCAGAGGTAAATTTCCTACCTCCTGATTAGTTACAAAATATGTTACTTTAAATTAACATAAATAAAAATGAAATTTAAAGGAGTAATTCCCGTAGCGGGATTTGGGACAAGATTTTTGCCAATCACAAAGGCACAGCCAAAAGAAATGCTGCCAGTAATTGACAAGCCAGTTATCCAATATGTCGTTGAAGAGTTTATAGATGCGGAAATAGATAACATTTTAATGATAACAGGAAGAGAAAAAAGAGGAATTGAGGATCACTTTGACAAAAGCATTGGTTTGGAGATGTTGTTAAAAGATGCGGGAAAAGATGAAATTTTAAAAAAAATTGAAGAAATTTCAAATATTAGTGTATTTTACACGAGACAAAAAGACAGGAAGGGACTGGGAGACGCAATTTTACAAGCTGAAAATTTTGTTGACGGAAATCCGTTCATAACACATGTAGGAGACACAATTTTAATTGCAGATAAAAATCCCCTAAAAGAATTAATGGAAATTTATAATAAACACAAAAAGCCAGTAATATTGTTTGAAAGGGTTAAAAAGGAAGATATTGAAAAGTACGGAATTATTGATGGCAAAAAAATAAGTGATAAATTATATAAAATTGAACATCTGGTTGAAAAGCCAAAGAAAGAAGAAGCACCTTCAAATATTGCTATAATAGGGGTTTATCTCTTTGACAGCAAAATTTTTGACTGCATAAAAAGAACAAAACCAGGGGTTGGAAATGAGATACAGATTACAGATGCAATAAACCTGCTACTTGAAGAAGAGGATATCTATGCTTATGAATATGCTGGAAACAGATATGATATAGGAAATCCTTATTTGTGGCTGACTGCGAATATTGAATTTGCATTGAAAAGGGAGGACTTGAGAGAGGATATTGTTAAATTTATGAAGAATTTAAATTTATAAAATTGGAATAAGAAGTTTAAAAATTTATTACATGGATGTTTAATTGCTTTCCTGTGGGAAAAAGGCATTGTTGACCAGGATGTGTTTGGCAGAGGGTTAAATTTTATAGGTATAAATTTTTTCAAAATGCAACACAAAACCTGAAGGTAGATTAAAGAAGACAATTTAATATTATGGAAATTTATTTTCGTAATGGTTATGGTTATGTGCCGTATGAAAGTAGGACACTTTTCTCTTATGCCTCTAAAAATATATACTTCAAAATCAAATAACTTATGGAAGACATAAGAAGTAGGCAATTTAGAGTGTTTCTCATTATTAAATGCCAGAGAAATAATATCTGTGGCACTTGTTTTTACTTATTACACTTTTCCCAAAACTGTGGAAAAAGTAAATTTTATTTACTAAATCAGCGTCCTACATTTATTTGGCACTCAACCCTCCCTCAACCCTTATTTTTTGAATTCCATACTTCCATTATCCTCTACCTGACATTTGTTGTCTTTTTGCTGACCGTTTCCCTTTTTATCTGTTTTATTTCTTCCAGCACAGCCATTTCTTCTTCATTCAGCAGATCTTCTATGCCAGATGTTTCTTCAAAAGTAAGAAATGAATAAAGTATTCCGTCTTTGTCAATATTCTTGCCAATCTCCCCTTTGTCTATTGAAACCGGAACTTCTTCCCCTGCCCTTGCAGATGACACTTTTTCTCCCTTCTTCGCCTCAATGCGCATTATACTTCCAACCAATTCACCTGCGGCATTCATCAGCCGCATCCCTGTTGTAATCTTGCCCGTCAATATTTTCACTCCGGCAACAGCAGGATTTTTTGCCCTGAAAATATACCTGCTTATTACCTGTATTTTTGCTATGTCCGGAGCCTCTTTTTTGATATTTCTGCTCCACTCTTTATATTCCTCTATAATTTTGTATATCACCTCGCCTTTAAAAATTTTTATATTATTTTCGTATATTAAATTTTCCACATCATCAGTGATGTCAACATTAAACACAAATATTACCCCGTGCTTTTTATCTGTTTCCGCAATTGATGATGTCATAATTACATCCTCTTTTGTTACTCTTCCCGCACGGGCATTTTTAACTGGAATTCCTTCTCTGTTCAGGAGATAAGCAAACGCCTCAACCGCTCCAAAAGTATCTGTTCTTATTATAACTCCGTGTTGTGATGTTGAAATTTCCCCTGTCTCTGTTTTTGCCTTTGCCTTTGTTTCTTCTGCTGTTTTGTCATTGCAGACATATACGGGCATTCCTCCTTCCGCATCCTTTAAATTTTCCGCATAAATTTTAATTCCACAGGCAGCAATTGCCTCTGATGTTGCATTAAATTTTTTTGCGAGCCGCATTTCTTCACTTTCAGGAGAAAGGAGTAAATTTTTGACCTTTGTTGCAATTGGTTCCCTCCCACCTATAACAATTGTATCGCCTTTTGAAATTTTTCCGTTATACATAATCACATCAATGGTTCTTCCGATGCCGGTAACATCCCTTGCTTCCAGTATCATTCCTTCTCCTGGCGTGTCCGAATCAATTTCAAGTTTATTGAGCAGAAATTTGTTTGCTATACCCATCAGAACCAGGAGTAAATCCTTAATTCCGTAATCGGCAATTGCCGCAATCGGAACTACCGCAAAGGATTCTTTATAGTCATCCGGCTTTTTAAAATTTGTAAATATGTCTGCGTTTATGTTCCTTGAATTTAACTGCCCGATAATATCGTAAAATTTAGTGTAAAATTCGTTGCATGTATCTGGCTGCTGGTTATCAAATTTTTCATTTAAATCCCATCCAGTGATAGCGTCAACCTTATTTGCGGCTATAACGAACGGAACCTTAAAATTTTTCAAAATTTCCAGACTTTCTCTTGTCTGCGGCTCAACACCTTTATTTATATCTATCACGACAATCGCCAGGTCGGCAATGCTGCTTCCTCTTTTTCGCAGTGCCATAAATGCTTCGTGTCCAGGCGTGTCAATAAACAGCAGTCCCATAACCTTTAAATTTTTTATAAAATTTTGATATGCCTGATTATTTCCGCATAAATTTGCGATATGTTCCAGAGTTATGTTGGTTGCCCCGATGTGCTGCGTAATTCTGCCTGCCTCCTTTTGGGTAACTATAAGCCGGCTCCTCCTGATTGCATCAAGTAAAGTTGTTTTTCCGTGGTCAACATGCCCTACTACAACAACGATTGGATTACGGATGATTATTGCCATTTTAATAATGTTTTAATGCTTTTGCTTTTTCTCAAAATTTAATAATAAACTTCTAATTAAAATTTTGAAATTTAATTTATAATAAATTTATAATATTTAACAAGACATGTCAGCATCAAATTTAACTTATGTCAAAAAATGTATTCAAAACTAACGGCAAAGGTACCCTATAAAATACTGGCGGCAGTTCCGATAGTCATAACAGTTGTTATGCTTGTAGTAATAGCAATTAACGGATTTAACATGAGTTTTGATTTTAGCGGAGGTATGTCGCTTGAAATTTATGAAAAATTATCCGACAGCCAGATAAATGACTTAAAGAATGGCCTGGCTAAAAGTAATCTGCAAAATTTAAAAATTTATAATAACGTAAATATTGTTAAGATAACAACTACCCATAAAATTTCTGACTCTGAATTTCTTTCACTTGCAGAAAAATATACGGGAAAACTCATCACGAACAACATATTTAATATAAATTTAAATTACAAAATTTCGCGTGATGCCGAAGAAAAATTAAAAAACAGGTTTGGGGATGAAATAAAAATAACCAGTAATGACGACAGCACAAACATCATAATAGAAAGGCGGCAGATGAGTGAAGAAGAAATGAAAAAAATACTGTCTGATCATAGGTACAGTATAAATTTTGACCCTGACAAAGGCACTTATCTTTTTGAACCGGCAAATGCGAAAGTTGGAGGTGTAAGTTCTGTACTTGGTGCGCGGTTGAAGGATGAAATGATATGGGCGTTTGTTATTGCTGTTTTTTTGATTACTGTTGTTATATTTATTGCTTACCGCATACCTGTTCCGACCGTGGCAATTCTTGCAGCGGCATTTGTAGATATTATCTTTGCAGCAGGATGTATGTCCATCTTTGGAATAGAATTAAATTTACCAACATTGCTCGCATTAGTTATGCTGCTGGGATATTCCGTTGATACGGATGTATTACTGACAACCAGGATATTAAACAGAAAAACAACCGTTAATGAAGCAATAGATCAAACAATGAAGACCGGACTGACTATGACATTTACAGCAATTGGGGCAGTTTTGACAATGTTAATTGTTTCAAATCTGATAACGCCGAAAATTGAAGTACTTAGTCAGCTTTCAATGGTAGTTCTGTGCGGGCTTTTTATGGATATATTTTCTACATGGTTAATGAATACAGGAATATTAAAATGGTATGTTGAAAGAAAAATATCAAAGGTAAAAAGAAAAAAATTATTTAAATTTTCATTGTTTCACGAATAAAAAATAACTTCACTTCGTTCAGATATTTTTAAACTTTACAAAACTTTAAAAAATGGAAAAAAAATCATTCATCAGGATGTTGAAGAACATAAAAATATTGATTTTAATTGCTGCAATAATATTATCAGCAGTCTTTTTATATGCCAAACCGTTAAATTTCGGTTCGGATTTTGTCGGAGGGGTTTCTATTGAACTAGAACTTGAGCGTCCCACAAACAGCACCGAAGAAATGCAGGCGATGAAAACGATTCTTGAAACCCGGCTGAACGGAATGGGATTAAAGGATATCCAGGTTGTTACCTGGGGGAATCAGTTTCTGATTGTAAAGATGGCAAAAGCGTCTCCGGACCAGATTTATGAAATTGAAAGTATAATAATGCGTCAGGCAAAATATATTGAAAGGGTTGACGGGAAATTAGCCATTAAAGGGGACGAATTAACCTTGGATACATCAAGCAGAGGTGTAGCAATTGTGCCAACTGACAGCGGATACCAATGGCAGGTTGGGGCCAGACATAATGTTGAAGGTGCAAAGAGATTCGGCGAGGCAATTGCGGGAAAAATGGGCTGGCCTATTGACTCTTTCATAGATTCTCCGGAAAATACATCTATTCTGCTTACTGAAACAACATATAAGTATATTCATTCAATGACAAATTTCAAGACACGGGAAGGAGAAGATATTTACGGGAGCAGTAACGGGATTTATATAATAGAAAAAAGGTCCCAGATTCCGGTTATACAGATAAAGACAATGAAGACAATGAAGACAATAAAGACAATAGATACAAATAACAGTGAAGACAATGAAGGCAATGGCAATGTACCGGAGGAAAATTTTGACTTTGACGATTTACAAATACAGTTAAATTCGCTAAAAGAAAAGGGAATTAATACCATAATTATGGCAGAGGACAAAAATGACAACATTACAGTTCAGGTTGAAAATTTCATCGCTGAAAATGGATTTAGGATCATGATAAAACCGAGAAATAATGAAATTTACGGAGAGTGGATAAAAGAACTTACAGGACTTCAGAGTTCCGCACGAATAAATATTTTTTCGCCGGGGCCTGTATATGCAGCAGTAATAACCGGAAATACAAGAACGAAAGCCGAGGCCGAAAATAAGGTAATTGCAACGCAGGTTTTATTAAGTTCCGGAAATTTACCTGTAAAGATTCTTCCGATATGTGGGACAAAATTTTCCGAGGGTCCTGGACAGTGCGGAGGAAAAGAAGAAACATTTGATCCGTCATTAGGTGAGAAATTTCTAAGTATCTCTGCAATAATAGGCCTGATAGCAATTATTGTTGTTTCAGTAATTCTTTTTATAAGATATAGAACTCTGATATTAACAATTCCGGTAATGCTTACCTGTTTAAGCGAGATACTAATAATACTTGGTTTCGCATCAATGATTCGCTGGGAACTTGATTTACTTGCTATTGCAGGTATAATAATTGTTGTTGGAACAGGAGTTGATAGCCAGATTATAATTCTTGATGAAACATTAAAGAAGGGAAAGAAAAAAGAGGTTGTTAGTATTGTAGAAAGAATAAAAAGTGCATTTTTCATAATATTTGTAAGTGCAGGAACAATAATAGTTGTTATGTTTGCATTAATGACTGTTCAGGCAGGAATGCTTAAGGGTTTTGCATTTACAACAATTGCAGGAGTCCTGATTGGGGTAATTATTACAAGGCCGGCATTTGCAAATATTGTAGAGTACATTGTGAAATAAAATAGCAAATAGTTGTAATTGTCTGGTTGATTATAGTCATTTTACTGACTTTTTGCGGTAAAAAGAATATTTTCAAAATACAGAGTTTTGAAAATATACTGAAAATCTTTGAGATTTTCAATCTTTAAAAATCTGTGGGATTTTTAAATACTAAAACCTTCGGTTTCAATCTTTAAAAAATCTGTGGGATTTTTTAAATACTGAAAAATGCAAGTTTTCAATCTTTAAAAATTTACGAAATTTTTAAATGAGAGCGAAGCGAACTTATACTCGTAAATTTGATAACTATGCAAAAAGTTAGCAAATTTACTATAAAATGTAATTCCTCACACGGGGACACAGAGAACTACGAGATTTATACACGGAATAAGCTAAAATTAAATTTAAAATTATTTCCTTTCTCTGCACCTCTGTGGGGATAAACAAATACAAATTTCTTCAAAACAAGTTTTGAGACATGGGTAAAATTTAAATCCTGCAACTAGACTGATTGAATTTTGAGTTGTGTGAAATATTTGTTGAGGGGCTATGAAAATTTTAGTTTATCTTTTTCTTAACTATCTGTCTTATGAATACCAATAGTATCAGACACATTACAGCAACAACAATCGCTGATGTTTCACAAAAATTAAAAAATACATAAACGATTATTATTCCAAAAATTCCAAATACCGTGCCATTTATTATCCCTCGCTTTAATTCCCTCCTGTTTAATATTTCTTTTAAATACAAAACATACAACACGCCAACTCCAATCGCCAGCCCAAAAATTACCGCTGCAATAAGATAAATTAAATTTTCACCTGACATTTTAAATTGTAACTATAGTCATTTACTGACTTTTTACAGTAAAATAACATTGCTTACGCTTGGATATTTCAAAAACCTTGGGTTTTTGAAATGACTATTTTCAAATCGCGGAGATTTGAAAATATACTGAAACCTTCGGTTTCAATCTTTAAAAAATCTGTGGGATTTTTTAAATACTGAAAACAGCAAGTTTTCAATCTTTAAAAATTTCGTAAATTTTTAAATGAGAGCAAAGCGAACATACACTCATAAATTTGATAGCTATACAAAAAGTTAGTAAATTTACTAAAATTGAAATACAAAGGTTTCACTGTATGGAACTTTCCAGAGAACAACCTCTTTACCAGGGTATTTTTTTAGCAAAGCAGTATACTTTTTCAGAGTCATCATCTGCACCTACTACTTTACTGCCAACAACATAGCCATATTTGCCCTTATATTTACTTAGGTCCGCTTTTGTAAACCAGTTAAATGTTTTATCCATTTTTATATAAATTTCGGTTATTTAAATACTTTTTTATTGCTATATAAAGTATGAGATTTACTTATCAGGAAAGTATGAGATTTACTTATCAGGAAAGTATAAGTTCACTTTGTTTAGATATTTTAAAATAAATTTTAAAATGCCAGAAGGGCTTTCTTGAAAAATATATATAATTTCATCCAGATCAGAAGTTATTTTTTTCATCATGTTTAAATCATCTTAAATCATCTTAAATTTTCCTGAAATTTATCATTGGCTATTGTGAAATCCTTTGTGTTAATTCCTTAAATTTTCCTGAAAGTTATCATATTCTTCATAGCTTTCAAATTTATCCCATTCATCATTTACGGGGATTACTTCGGTTCCGTTTTCTCGCAAAAGTTTTCTATTTTCAGGCAATTGTAAATTATATGGCGGGTCGGCAAAAATTAAATCAAAAGAATCGTTGGGAAAATTTTTCAAAATTTCTATACAACCACCATGAATAATTTCGTTTTGAGGAAGCATAAGAATTAACTTTCCAATTTTTCTTCAAGCAAATTGGCAATTGTTTTATAAATAATTCTTTTAAGTGATTTTTCTTTGAAATAATCAAGTAATAATTTTAAGGTTTTCTTTTCTGGAAAAATCGTTAAAAATATTTCGTTAAAAATAATATCATTTTGAAAAATTTTTCTATAGAGACTTGGTGACAAGTCTTTTATTTCTTCAAAGGAACTTTCGGCGTCAATGTCAAAATTTGTTTCTGGAAAATCGGGAATTGCTTTTTTCCACTGTTCTAAATATTTTAAAATCTCGTTCCAAATATTTTTTTGTTTCAAAAAATCAAATAGCTCAACGCCGTAAAACAAATAAATCTCAACGCCATAATCCATAGACATTTTTTCAAGCTCTGTTTTATAATAATTTTTATTTTTCTGTAAGTCGGGATCAATAAAATAAAAGATTCCGACAAGATTTTTTTCGCCATACTTGCCGATCATTTCGTTTAGTTTTTTCTCAAAATTTTCTATTTGCCCTCGCTTCTTGGTAGAATCGTGATCGTCTCTAATTTTCTGCTCAATAAAATAAACTTTATCTTTGAACTTAAAACATTGATCAAGATTCAATTCGTCATTATCGCCATTAACAAACTTTTTCTCTAAAATTTGATAGCCAAACTCCTTAAAATATTCTTCAATTGCTTCCTCAAAAGCGTCGCCAAAACGGATTTCGTGAGATTGCAGTAAGTTTTGCAAAATTTTCGCTTTTGGTTTTGTCGGCCTGAATAGGCCAATATATCTATTTGGATACTTTGCTATTTTTTCAATCAACACCGCTTTTGATTCTTCAAAAATAGTTTCGTTGAAAATGTTTTTAAATTTTTCGTATTGCATAAGATTATGTTAAATATTTTTTAATATACTCGTTTCTTATTTCATCAATAAGAATTAGATTGCTTTTTTTATCTTTTGTGTGCCAATATGTCCAGCCATTATTTGAGACCTTGCCTAAAATTTCAGCACTTATTTTATGAATTGAGCCTACTTTATCACCCCATTTTAAAGTTGCGTCCGCCGAAATTTTGGCTTTGTATTTTTCGTCCTTGGAATATAAGTAATCGCCAATATTTATTAATCTATTTTCAAGCAAGTTGCCAAAAGGAACTTTTGGTTTTTTTTCTTCAACAGAATATGATAATAATTCATCGTCAAGTAGTTTAACTTTTTTAATTCTCTCATTTGCTATTTTAATATAAAAATCTTCTTTTTCTACCCCAATAAAATTTCTTTTCAGTTTTTTAGCCACAGCACCAGTTGTCCCACTACCCATAAACGGATCTAAAACTACATCGCCAATATTTGAAGTTGATAAAATAATTCTAAAAAGCAGTGCTTCCGGCTTTTGGGTAGAGTGGGCTTTTTCGCCATTTACTTTTATTCTTTCCCCACCATTGCAAATAGGAATATACCAATCGCTTCTCATTTGTTTGTCATCGTTAAATGCTTTCATTGACTTGTAATGAAAAGTAAATTTTGATTTTTGATTTTTAGAAGCCCAAATCAATGTTTCTTGCGCGTTATTAAAACGCGTACCTTTAAAATTAGGCATTGGATTTGTCTTGATCCAAATGATATCATTTAAAACCCATAATCCAATATCTTGCATGATTTTCCCGACTCGGAAAATATTGTGATAACTGCCAATAACCCAAATTGAGCCGTCTTTTTTTAAAACTCGCTTACACTCTTTAAGCCAGTCATAAGTAAATTTGTCATATTCCTCAAAAGAGGAAAATTTATCCCATTTATCATTTACAGCAGAAACCTTTGTTTGATTTGGGCGATAAAGTTCGCCCTGTAATTGTAAATTATAAGGCGGATCGGCAAAAATAAGATCAACTGAATCTTCAGGCAGTTTTTTTAATTCTTCTATGCAATCACCTTTGATTATTTTGTTTAAATATTTTCCAACCATAATCTTTTATATTAAATTTTCCTGAAATTTATCATTGGCTATTGTGAAATCCTTTGTGTTAATTCCTTAAATTTTCCTGAAATTTATCATTGGCTATTGTGAAATCCTTTGTGTTAATTCCTTAAATTTTCCTGAAATTTATCGCTGAAATCATCAAATAAGCGGAAATCAAGGTTAAGAAAAACAGATTAAAATTTAAATATTCTGACAGCAGATAAAGCAGCGGAATTATCAGCGCATTGAATGTTATCGGAAGCCCCACATAGACATTTATGTTTTTGTCTGTGTTTTTGTCTGTGTTTTCATTTTCGCTTTCTCTTGCCAAACACAAATATCTTGCCAGCCGCATAAGTCCCGCGCACATAACAATTACTGAAATTATTAAGTAGAAAATGTCCTGATGTGAATAAAAGAATATAAAGACCGCGGGAACAACCCCAAATGCAACCGCATCAGCAACCGTGTCAATATTTGCCCCATACTTTGTAGGAAAGGAAAATTTCCTTGCCATAAATCCGTCCATATAATCAGCAATTCCTGCAAGCCCAAGAAGCAATGCAGCCTGCAAAAAATTTCCTGCAAAAATTTCGATTATAGCAAAAAATCCAAAGACCGCACAGAGCAGCGAAAATACATCCTTCCACTTAAAAAAATTTAATATATTGTTGTTGTTCATAAGCCAAAATAGATACAAAATTTCAATTTAGTCCTTCACCAGCTTAAATTTATATCCGTATAAAATCACACCTTCATCTCCTTCTTCAACAATCTTTCTAAAGATCGACTTAACCTTGCTTCCTATCTTCACATCATTCATTTTACAGTCAATAATCTGCGCCGTAAGCGAAGGGCCTTCTTTTAATTTTATTATTGCCAGAATGTATGGTTTGATGTTCTCAAAACCCCGCAGCGGCGAATAAATTTCAGTGTAACTCATTACTTCACCTTCACCGCAAAATTTATACTCGTCCATTTTTCCCTTTCTTCTGCATTTCGGGCATATAATTCTCGGTGGAAAATAGTATGTTTCACAGGTCACACATTGTGTTCCTATCAGATTATATCTCTGCGGAATTTTTCTCCAGTTTAATGCAATCCGTGTCATTTTGATTGTTTGTTATTTATTTTGTTTTTAAAATTTTTAAATTTTGTTTTAAATTTTTGTTGATAATTTTGAATAATTATTAATTAAATTTACATTAAATTTACATTAAATTTACATTAAATTTACATTAAATATTGGGGCAAAAAATTTAATCAGAAAGTTTTGGGGTGTTTATTAAAATTTTCGCCTGAAAATTTAAATTTATTAATTCATGCAAAATTTAAATTCAGATGAAAATAATATTTTTAGGCAGCGGAGGAAGTGTGCCGACAAAAGACAGGGGATTGCCAGCCGTATTGGTTGAATATTTAAATGAACTCTTTTTGTTTGACTGCGGGGAAGGAACTTTAAGGCAGATAATGATTTGCTCGTCAAAAAGGAATAAACGCAATGAAAAAAGCAAAGAGAACAGAGGAAAGAACGATAAGATAAATTTTATGAATATAAATAAAATTTTGATTACGCATTTTCACGCGGACCATATTGCCGGTTTAATCGGAATAATCAATACAATGAATTTTCTGGATCGGAGAAGCAATCTGGAAATTTACGGTGGAGCAGGCATCCGCAGCATAATTAAAAATTTACCGGTTCCGAAGGATGCGATGCGGTTTGTTAAAATTTATGAAATTTCAGAAGGGCAGGTTGTTGAAGGCAGAAGATATAAAATTATACCTTTTAAAACACAGCATACTGCAGAAAGTTTGGGATTTGTCTTTGAAGAAAAGGAAAAGCGGAAATTTTTAAAGGAGAAAGCGGTTGCGCTCGGAATCCCGGAAGGCAAACTATACAGCGGTCTTCAAAGAGGAGAAAGCATAAATTTTAACGGAAGAACAATAAATCCGGATGATGTTTTAAGCGAGCCAATAAAAGGAAGAAAAATCGTCTATACCGGAGATACAACTCCCTGCGAGAATACGGTAAAATTTGCTGAGAGATGTGATATCCTTATCCACGATTCAACATATTCAAATATAGATATTGATAAAATTTCTGACCACGGACACAGCACGGCGTTGCAGGCAGCGGAAACAGCAAAAAAGGCAAACGCAAAGTCATTGTTCCTAATTCATATAAGCCAGAGATATGCGGATTCAAAAATTCTGGAGGATGAAGCAGGAAAGGTGTTTGGGAACAGTTATGTTGTCCGGGATTTTACTAATGTTCAGATTTCTGCCCCGCCGGAAAAGAAAATTCTGATTGTCTGATTATTTTTAATCCGATAATATATTATTTTTAATCCGATAATATATTATTTTTAATCCGATTTGTAATTATTACTGCAAATTATTATCGCAAATTATTATCGCAAATTATTATCGCAAATTAAATTTTTGGGCTTGTAGCTCAGTTTGGCAGAGCACCGGACTTTTAATCCGATGGTCGCGGGTTCAAATCCCGTCAAGCCCGTATTTTTGAAACGAATGTCAAATATGTCAAAATGGATGTTCTGATAATTGCAGGAAGCAAAAGCGATGAGGAAATTGTAAAAAAAGCGGAAAAAATTTTAAACGAGAATAAAATTTCTTGTGGTGTTGAATACTGCTCTTTTCACAGAGAGCCGGAACGACTGATTAACATCGTAAAAAACAGCGATGCAAAAATTTTTATCGCAATTGCAGGGCTTTCCGCTGCACTTCCGGGAGCAGTTGCTGCATTTACCGATAAGGTTGTTATAGGCGTTCCTGTTTCTGCAAAATTAGATGGAATGGATGCATTATTGAGCATTGTACAGATGCCAAAGGGAGTTCCTGTTGCATGTGTCGGAATTGATAATGCGGAAAATGCAGCATATATAGCAATGAGGATATTGAAGTTGATTGAGAAGAGGGTTTAAATTTATAGTGAAAATTTCAACTTTTGATCATTTATTTTGAACATCAATATTACATATTATGATTTGAAGAATAAATATGGACAAAAACAATATTATCAAAAGATGTCAAAATGACTATAATTTGATAAGCAATACTACTACAAAAAAAGGTTTAAAAATTGAGGCAACATTAGATCGTAATGAATACGAAAAAGGAATAAAAGTATCGGACAAAGAATTAGAAGAAATTAATATAAAATTTAACAAGAAAAATCCAAAATGGAATTACACAATAAATCAATCAAAAAAAAGAAAAAATAAATAAAGATGTTCAAGTTATTTTTTCACAAAGACTTAGTAGATTAAAACTTATTTCTGGATTTATAATTTTATTTTTAGGAACATTACTTATCTGGAATTATATTTTGTTAGAAAATGTTGCTTTTCTTTTTTGGATTATAATTGCAGCTGTTATTCTTTCTGGATTAATTATTTTAATTGATTCTTTTCGAAAAAAAAGAGGGACAAGAAAATAAACTAATGAAATAAGCAGGCACTTCTTATTTTATAAAAAACGCTCGGGGGCAAACTTTGATTTTTTGCTTCGCAACGTTGCACTAAAAATCAACCACTCCAAGTATTCGTGGGCAACTAACAGCGATTAAGCGACTTCACTCAGTTGCACCTCGTTCCGTCCATATTTTTCGGAAATTTATAATTTTTAGATAGTCCAAAAAACATCGCTTAATCGTATATGTTATACTACATTGTTCACGAAAAATGTAAAATTTTAAACCTAATATCATCTATTTAAATTTCACATCGCACATTACATATCCGCATTTTTTATAATTTATGTAATTCATTCAATTTCGTAATTCTCGCCCCATACCCCATTTGCTTTAGTCGCTTATAAATTTCACTCACATCATCTTCATTTTTTATGAGCAAAACATTTTCGTAATGGACTTTCTGAACTTTGCTGCTTAAATTTTTATCCGCCAAAATTTCCCTCATCAGAATTTCATCCTTAAAAGATATACCAGCAGAACATTCCTGAATTTCAATTTCGCCATATTTTAAAGAACAGCTATTGATTAAAGCGACAATTGTTTGTGGCACATCATTTCCATACCTTTTTAAAAATTTTATAATATCTTCTCCTTTAAAATCACCCAGGTATGCTTTCATAACCGACTCCTTATCCATTCCGAATATGCAGAGTTTATCTGTCTTTTTCGGATAAGCAAAATTTCCGAGCGTTGAAAAAATTTTGAAGTCGGCATAAAAATTTACCAGTATTTCGTTGTTCGCCTGAATAACTATATTATTTACACCCTCATGTTTTAATTCTTTGGTTTTTGATTTGGTCTTACTCTTTCCCTTATCTTTATCTTTATTTTCCAAATACCCAATAAAGCCGTTTCCGAATTTTGACAACTTTAACATAATTATGGTCTTACCTTCATCCTCTTTTGCATCAACTATTCCAAGATATAATAATGTTTTGCACGCATTGTCAAACATAATCTCTAAATTTTTATTTGTTTGTGTATTTTTGTATTCTTCTCCTCTATAAGTATACTTTTTATTATTCCATTCCTTTTCAAATTTTTTAAAATTTAAATCGCATGAAAGGTATTGAAAAAATAATTTACTATTCACAAAAAAATCAAATTTTTCCAGATTTTCAAGAACGAACATTCTGATTTCCTTTAGTAAAATTTCTGTGCCGCCAAAATTTCTATACAAGTGGTTATCGCCTCGTATTTCAGCATATCGAACTAATTCCATATACATTATGTTCCACCATTCCAGATACATTCCCGTTTTGGCAAGATGAAAGTCCATAAAATTTCCTCTGTCAATTCCGATTAAATCATCCACATTGTCTCTAATCTTTATATGCTCTTCTTTACTTTCTCCCTTGCCATAGTATCTTTTAATAAATTTATTTCTTATACATATCGCCAAAAGAAATTTTGCATAATATTCATCAAAATTTGCGAGATGTGAAATTTCTGAAAAAAATTTCCTGCTCATCGTTCCGTTTTGATTGAGTCTCGGATTTAAGGACGCAATTCCTATTAAAATTTTCCTGACATTCTCGTAAAAGTCAACATTTATATTGTTTAATTCTCTGCCGTTTGCATCTTTCGCCGACAAAATTTTGGAGTAAATTTCTTCTCTTTCTTTCTCTGCCCATTTATTATATTCCCTTATAGCCAGATCTGAAATTTGTTCCGGAATTGCCATGCTTTCAAATCTGTTATAAATGCTTCCAGCCGGAACTAAAAATCCCATAACATATAAATCCCTTAATTCTTCCCTCCGTTTAGAATCCTCTGAACCTTCAATATAATCACTTTGTTTATAAAATTTAAAGATCTTTCTAAATCCATCGCCCCAACTATACAACTCATCATTGAAAAATTTATTGGATGTATCTTTTAAATTTACAACAGGGCCGTTAAATATCATAAATTCCAATACCTTCCTTTGAAAATCAGTTAAATTTTTATAAAACTCCTCTTTATGCCGGACATAAAACACATAAAGTTTACTGGATAGATATATTTTTGTCATTGATGTGTCAAAATTCTGGTGAAATTTATGGTTTACATAAGACACTATTTCCTTCAGGTTGCTGCTATCATAAGAATATATTCCACTAATCAGGATATTTTTTGGAACCGGGTGTCTTAAATTTATGTATTCATCAGAAAGCATAATTGCAAATTCTAAGGGAATAATAGCAACATCATCAATAACATAGCATAGTCCATAATTTTGTAAAGACGACAGATTTTCCATTCCTCCATTGCCAAAATTTGCCGTTATTTCGGAAATTTTAACTTCGCAATTATTTGCAAACACAAAATAAAAAACATCTATTAAAGGCGTATGTTCTATCCCTCTAATGAACGGCTTAAAATTTTTAGTGTTTGCCAGTGTGTTATACACCTTCCTGGTTAAATTTATTCCTTTTTTTCGGTCATAATCAGTATACTCTATCTTTCGGTTTCTGAAAATTTCCTCTGTTTTCTCTCTCCCGATTTTGTTTAAAAGAGTCATCAAATCATTTTCCGGATTTGGAGAGAATTCTGCATGATTGTTCTGGGAATGAAACATTTTGGATTTTATGAAATTACTATTTTGAACAAAAGTTTTCTATTACACAGGAAAAACAAAAAATACAGAAAACGCAACAGCAGAAAATTATATCAAAAAATTTAAAATATATTATGATATTATGAAGGGTGCTATAACAAGTATAATTTTTATTTATAGTGAATTTTTCAACTTTTACCCATCTTTCAAAGTTATTAGATTTTTGAGTTACTAATTTGTTTTCATACCCTTTACCTACACCGTTTTGTTCTATTTTATTTTTCCAATTTTCTTGCCACCAACAAAATTTAATTAAAACATTTAGATACAATACTTATTTTTCTTATTTTTTTAAATTCTTGCCACTAATTTATTTATATATAATCATAATATATA
>Ga0210046_1000947_pt1 | contig 24479 bp, 8 predicted proteins | sample CryGeyCG2114_250_FD_185461 | JGI IMG/M metagenome (GOLD analysis project Ga0210046, IMG submission 185461) | Groundwater microbial communities from aquifer - Crystal Geyser CG18_big_fil_WC_8/21/14_2.50 (SPAdes) (version 2) | ecosystem: Environmental > Aquatic > Deep subsurface > Groundwater ... | reverse complement strand
CCGCCGCAACAGCGGGCAGCAATGGTGACATTCAGTCCAACGGCACCTTACAGACGATTGATTTCACGGCCGGTGGAGCCCTCACCCTGCTGGGCGGCACGGTGGGTGGCGGTAATCAGGCGTTTATCCGTTCCACGGCTGGTAATCAAACCATCACTGGTGCACCCAGCATCAGCCTGACCGGTGGCGCCACTGGCGGCATCGACGGCGAAGGTAATGCTGCTGGAATTTCCGCCAACCAGGGACAACAGACCATAGCTTCAAGCAATATGACCATCACCGGCGGGGCCGGTGGTCTGACCAACTCGGCTTACGTGCATGGCTTGACGCAAAACATTGACGTGCAAGGCAACCTGGCTCTGACGGGTGGCGGATCAAGCAGCGGAACCCTCACCGGCGGCGGTGCCGGCATGGGGGGTAATGGGGGCGCCAACGCCACAGCCACGAATCTGACACTCAACGTCAGCGGTAATCTGACCCTGACCGGAGGCAGCGTGGCGGGTGCCAGCATCGGCAGCGGTTATGTCGGCGCGCAAACCACCGACCTGACGATCAATGTTGGCGGCAATCTGACCATGAATCCGGGTACGGTGGCGGGTGTGGGCACGCGCATTGGCACGCCCGTCAGCGCACCGGCGGCTGGGACGATCAGCCTGACTGCGGCGGGCGACATCGCGCTCAACGGCGAGTCGATGGTGCATACCTTGGGTCATATCGCACTGACTGCTGGCCGCGATATTCTGGCCACGCGCGATCTGGTGCAGGCGGGCGGTACGGTGACGGCCTACGCTGAGCGTGATATTCGTCTGGTCAGCGGTTCAAATCCAGTCCATGGCACGTCGATCCAGGCAGTGGGCGATGTCAGTTTGCAGGCCATTGCAGGTGCTTTGTATGTCGATTCCACTGCAGCGCAAACGGCAGACATAAGGTCGAGCACCGGCAACATCAACGTCGTCACCGCCACCGGTTTCAAGAACGGCAATACGTCTGGGTACGCCAACGCGGCAGTGCTTTCAGCGCCCCAGGGGCGTTGGCTGGTTTGGGGGCCCGACCCAACCCAGAACACCACGACCACCACCAACGGTGGCGGGGCTTTGACGCCTGATTTCATCCAGTACAACGCTGCCTGGGGTGTCACGACACCGGTCAGCGCCACGACCAACGGCCTGATGTACGCGGTGGCTCCGGTTGCCACCGCCAGCTTGAGCGAATCGGTCACAGGCGCGGCAAGCAAGGTATATGACGGTGGCACTGCGGTCACCGGCATGACCCTGAGCGCGCCCGGTGCGTACGCCGGTGACGTGCTCACGCTCAGTGGCACGCTGGCCTACGCCAGCAAAAACGCCGGTACACAAGCCATCAACGCTACGGGTATCAGCCTGGTGAGTGCGGCCAAGGGAGTGATCCCGGTGTATGGCTACCAGCTTCAAGACGTTTCGGCCAGTTTTACCAACGCCACCATCACGGCGCGTCCTATGTCCAACTGGACAGCATCCGTCAGCGGCAATTGGAGTAATCCCGCCAATTGGGACGTTATGCCCGATGGCAGCAATGTGCTCGGTGTGACGATTTCCAGCGGAGCCACCGTAACCTACGACAGCGCTGTCGGCATCACCCATCTGCAAAGCCTCAGCAGCAACGGCACACTGAACTTGGCTGGGGGCACACTGGACATAGCCAACCAGCTCAGCACGCAAAACTATAGCCAAAGCGCAGGGGTTGTCAACGGCGCGGGCAGCTTCACGGTGAGCAACAGCTTCAGCCAAAGTGGCGGCAGTGTGACCATGGGCGGGCCAGTCACCGTCACACAAACCAGCGGCGACCTGATTGTGGGCAACATCAGCGCCCAGGCCATCGCTTTGAATGCCAGCAACGGTGCCATCAGCCAGAGTGCGGCACTGACCAGCAGCGGCCTAGTCAGCACCCAATCGAGCTTGGGCACTACGCTGAACCATAGTGGTAACCATCTCAGCGCTTTCGCGGCCAGCAGCACCAACGGCAACGTGGCATTGACTAATACCGGTGTGTTCGACATCCAGGGCATCACCACGGCGGCGGGCAACATCACGGTGGACAACACCGGGGCCACCCGCACCAGCGCACTGGTTAAAGCCATCGGTGGAAATCTGACAATCAGCGCCCACAGTCCCTTGAGTGTGGGTGCAGCTGGCTTGCAAGCCAGCGGCAACATCACCCTGAGCGCGGCCAACAGCGACGGCAACCTGCAGCTTGACGGGCCGGTCAGCGCCAGTAGCGGCGGCGTCACCCTGAGTGCCGGTGCCAGCTACACGCAAAACAGCGCCGTCTCGGCCGCCACCACCGTCACTGCCACGGCTGGCCCGAGTGCCAGCGTGACCTTTGGCAGCGCGGCCACAACGGTGGCCCCCGTGGTGACCTACAGCGTTACCGGATCAACCACACCCGTAGCCCCGCCACCGACCACACTAACGTCACCACCACCAACGATAGACGCGTGCACAGCCAACCCCGCAACATCGGGTTGCTCCACGATATTGCCAACGCTGGCCACCTGCACCACTGCACCAACCACCGCCGGTTGCTCTGTTGTACTGCCAACCCTTGCCACCTGCACTGCAGCCCCCAACACCGCCGGTTGCACGGCCGTGCTGCCCTTGATTTCCACCTGCATTGCCGCCCCCAGCACGGCGGGCTGCTCTGTCGTGCTTCCTACACTAGCAACCTGCACCGCCGCACAGACCACGCCTGGTTGCGCAGATGTACTGGCCGCAGCCAAAGCCGTAGCCGATGCTGACGCAGCAGCAAAAGCGGCAGCCAATGCAGCGGCCAAAGCGGCTGACGATGCCGATAAATCTGCCGCTGCTGATAAAGCAGCCAAACCCGTCAGCGACACGCCTGCACCGCGCAGCCAACAGTCTGTCGCCACGGCGGCCAACACTACGGACAACAGCAACGCACCAGAGGCCAAGCCAGCAACTGAGTCAGAGGTGAAAAAAGTGGTGATGCAAACCGTGATCGTTGCTAACGCCGTGGTGCAAAAACCGTCAGAAGAAATTGTGCGACCGGCGCAAGCGGTGGGTCAGAGACTGATTTGCCGCTAAGGAAACGACCATGAAAACAACCCTCACCCTACGTCTTCTGGCCCCCCTGCTGATGCTGTGCAGCGCAAGCGCCTGGCCAGACGGCACGCTCACCCATTTATCGGGGCCGGTCTCGGTAGAAAAGACCGATGGCAAAACAATTATGGGTGCGGTGGGTGCCAAGGTGCTCACTGGTGACACCGTGGTTACCGGGGCGCAGGGCTATGTGCGCATGGAAATGACCGATGGGGGTGAGATAGTGCTGCGGCCCAACTCGCAACTGAAGGTAGAACGCTATGAATTTGCCAAAGACAAGCCAGCCGACGACAGCTTTGTCTTCAGTATGCTCAAAGGGGGCTTGCGCACCGTTACTGGGCTCATCGGCAAGCGCGGCAACAAGGATGCTTATTTGGCCAAGACGCCGACCGCCACCATCGGCATTCGCGGCACGCAATACGACATGCGCGTGTGCCAGGCCAACTGCGGCGCGCTGGCCGACGGCACCTATCTGGCAGTACGCTTTGGCGCCATACAAACCTCCAACGCGCAGGGCACGCTGGCGGTAGCGGCCGGACAAGTGGCGCTTGTACCATCGCTGCGCCCACCGGTGCTGCTGCCGCACGACCCCGGCGTTGGCTTTAGTCCGCCGCCAGTCATTCCCAAACTGGATGAAAAAAAGAAAATCAAGGCGGCAGAAAAAGCTGCGGCTGTACCTGCACCCGCGCCTGCCCCCGCGCCAGCCAGTGGCAAAGACGAACAAAAACCAGCAGCCAACTCGGGTGTTGCAAGCAGCAGCGCTACCAACACCAGCAGCACTGACAATTCAGACGGCAAGTCGGCCGCAAGCCATTCTGCTGGTTCGGATAAAACCGCGCAAGCGGATGCGCCGGCAGCCCCAAGTGGTACCACTGCCGATGCAGCGCCCGAAGCTTCGCGCACCGACACCGCGCTGCCATCCGAAGGCGCGTCGCTGCCCATGTCCACCGCACCGTCCACCATGGAGTGTGTGGTGCAGTAACTTCAACGTTCTTGCATAGCACTTGTGCACTGGATCTGCTTTTTTTGAGTTAAAAACAAAGCGTTATGGCACGGGTTTTGTGCGTTTGGGAGCTGGGGACCCGCCTGGGCCACTTGAGTCATCTGCGCCTGCCCATTGAAGTGGCCCTGGCGCAAGGGCACCAGGTATTTTTGGCCGCCCGGGAGCTGGCCGGGGTGCCAGAGGTGCTGGCTGGCCTGCCTGTCACCCTGCTACAGGCGCCTTTCATGCAAGGCGTTGTGTCGCAGGATCAAAGCGCCTACGCAAGTTACACCCACCTGCTGGCCAAGCAATGTTTTGGCGGACCAGCCGATCTGATAGCGTATCTGCGGGCCTGGCGTAGCCTGTTTGATTTGGTGCAGCCCGACTTGGTGTTGTTTGTGCACAGCCCCACCGCGCTGGTTACGGCGCACGCCTACCCGTTTAAAAAAGTCCTGCTGGGTTCGGGCTTTGAAATTCCGCCGGTCAGCGTTGATGGCACCGGTGGTGCTGCGGGCGCTTTGCCGTTTGCACCGTTCCCCACCACCCGGTTAACCGTTGACAACGTGGCAAGGCTGAAGCGCGACGATGCCCAGTTGCTGGCGCTGATCAACTCGGCCCTGTGCCAATTGGGCTTGCCGGGCTTGCCCAGTCTGGATGCCATTTACACGCAAGCCGACGCCAAATGGCTCAGCACCTGGCCAGCGCTGGACCATTTTGGCGCGCGCAACGCAGAGCACTACCTGGGCTTGGCCCCGTTGCCGGGTTGTGCCGCGCCGGTCTGGCCTGCTGTTGAAGCCCCAAGAGTGTTTGGCTATTTGCTCAACTTTCCGTCGCTGCCGCAGTTGCTGCGTGATCTGCAAGCCGCCAACCTGTCTGCATTGTTGTATGTGCGAGGCCTGCCAGCGGCGCTGCGACAAACTTTCAGCGGACAGAACATGCGCTTTGCCGACGACCTGGTGGACCTGGCCCAGGTGGCACAGCAGTGTGCGTGGGTGCTGCACCACGGCAACCACAGCACCATGGCCACATTTATGCTGGCGGGTGTGCCGCAGTTGATCATTCCCTGCCATCAAGAGCAATTGTTTGGTGCCCTGCGGCTGGTAGCGACCCAGTGCGCGGTGATGGCGTACCAAGATCAGCCCGGCTTTTCCGCAGCCATCACGGCGCTGCAAACCCACGCTGCCTTGCGCCAAAGCGCGGCACACCTGGCGCGCCAGTGTGCTCCCTTTGATCTGGCGGGCAACACAGCCTATGTTGGAACTATGTTTGGGAAGTTGATAAAACAATAGCGCCTTGAACATATCCCATAACAGCTACAGCCAAATTTATATATAAAACGGCATGAACAAAGCCGTTCGCAAGCTGGGCGATATTGCCAAAGTGCGCGGCATGGCGCAACTGGCCAAAGACACTGGCCTGTCACGTGAAAGCCTGTACAAAACCCCTCTGGCGAGCGCGTGCCCACTACCGACACCTTATTCAAGGTGATGCGCGCCATGGGGTTCAAGCTGACAGTGCAATCGGCGCACCCGTTTAACACCACAATCAACCGGAATACCCAATTTCGCGTATAACAACGGCTTTATGGTTCCAGTGCACAGGAGATCGGCCATGCGCTCACACGCGTCACTCAATCATATTTACCGCAGCGTCTGGAACCAGGCTCTGGGGGCGATGGTGGCTGTGGCTGAAATCTGCCCAGCACACGCGGGCACCGGCGCTGCATCGGGCTCTGTGGCATCAGCCAGTTGGCCCATGGATGGGTTTGAAAGCTTGAGGTTAAAAACACTTGCATCGGCCGTTGCGCTTGTGTGGACAGCTACATGTTCTGTAGCGTTTGCCAACCCCACGGGCGGCGTGACGGTAGCTGGCCAGGCCAGCATGGTGAGCCAAGGCAACAAACTCACCGTGACCACCCAAAACGCGCCAGGTGCGAACCATTCCGCCATCAACTGGCAAAGCTTCTCCATCCCCCAAGGCAACAGTACCTACTTTGCGCAGCCCAATGCGGCCAGCACGGTCATCAACCGGGTGGTGACCCACACCCCAAGCCAACTCTTTGGCACGCTGGGCAGCAACGGCAGCCTGGTACTGGTCAACCAGGCGGGTATTACCGTGGGTGCCGGGGCCGTGGTGGACACCGCAGGCTTTACGGCCTCAGCCTTGCGCATGAGCGATGCCGATGCACTGGCCGGGCGGCTGAAGTTTGGCGAAGCAGGTGCGCTGGGCGGGGCCGTAACAGCCAACGGCAACATTCTGGCGCGCAGTGGCGATGTGGTGCTGATCGGCGCAGGCGTGGGCACAGGCCAGAAAGCACTCATTCAAAGCCCCAATGGCGCTACGATGCTGGTAGCTGGTAGCGCAGTATCCATAAGCGCTAGAGGGCTGGAAGGCATACAACTTGAAGTGCAGGCGCCGAGCGATTCAGCGGTCAACCTGGGCACGCTCCAGGGCGATGCGGTCGGTATTTTTGCCGGCACCTTGAAGCACAGCGGCGCGATTCAGGCCACCACGGCAGCGCTGGAAGGCGGCAAAGTAGTGCTGAGGGCCACGGGTGATACCTATGTCGAAGGCGCAGGCAAGATTGCCGCAACCGGCATCCACGGCGGCAGCGTCGATGTGCTGGGTAATCGGGTGGCGGTGACAGACCAGGCGCAAATTGATGTGTCGGGTGATCACGGTGGCGGCACGGTGCGCATCGGTGGCGACTACCAGGGCAAGAACGCGGCAGTGCCCAACGCACAGTACAGCTACTTTGGGCCCGAGGCCTCGGTTCATGCCGATGCCACGGATTCGGGTGACGGCGGCAAGGTGATCGTCTGGGCTGACAAGACCACCCGTGCCTATGGCAATATTACGGCCAAAGGTGGGGTTAATGGGGGTAACGGCGGACTGGTTGAAACCTCGGGTCACCATCTGGATGTGGCGGGCATCAAGGTCAACGCGCTGGCACCGCACGGGTCAGCGGGCTCCTGGTTGCTAGACCCTTCGGATATCAATGTGCTTGCTACTGGCTTTGATGCGTCTCCTCTGACTGGTTCGGGTCTTTTGGGTGGTGTGGATTTGTTTGCCAACACGGGTTTGAGCGCTGGCAATGTGTCTAACTTGAACATTGCTACGATCAACACAGCCAGTGCCAACGTGACATTGCAAGCGCTCAACGACATTACTTTTGGCGCGCCCGTCAGCATCGCTGCAGCAGGTGTCGGCCTCACGGCCCAGGCTGGCAACAACATCGCCTGGGGCAGCAATACCATCACAACCAATGGCGGCGCCCTTGCTTTTAGCGCCAACGATGCGGGGGGTACTCAAACAGGAACCGGGAGCATCAGCGGCACGGGCACGATCACCACCAACGGCGGCGCCGTGTCGATCAGCGGGCAAAACATCAGCTTGCTCGATGTTTCAACATTGGCTGCCAGCGGCGGTGCGGTCACGCTCACCGCTGGTAATAACGGCACCATCACGGCAGGCACCATTGCCACTTCGGGTGGCAATGGTGCGCCAAATGCGGTCAGTGCCGGGGGCAATGCTGGCGCCGTCACCATTACGGGTGCTGCGGGTAATCTGACGCTCGCTGCCTTGACCGTGAATACTGTTGGTGGCACGGGGTCGGCCACGGATACAGTGGGCATAGTCGGCGGCAAAGGGGGCAATGGCGGCGACGTCACCATGACTGCTGCAAACAATGGGCTGCTGACCCTGGGCGCTGTGACTGTGACCACCAGCGGTGGCAAAGGTGGGGACGCGACCGTTGCGTCGGCCGTGCCGGGCAACGGCGGCAACCCGGGCACGGTCACACTGGGTACCAACACAGGCAGTGGCGGCATTTATTTTTCTGGAAACACGTCTGTAACGTCGTATGCTGGTTTTTATGGTGATGCTGTTACGCCCGCTGGAAGTACCGGTTTCTACAACAATATTTATTTGCGAGCGGGTACCGGCGGCATCTCTCAGGCCAGTGGAACCGTTGTCAATTTGACCAGTGCCAGCAGCTTGTTTCTTAATTCGCTGGGCTCAGTGGTGCTTGCAAACGCGAACAATGGGTTTGATTACCTATACGGGTCAGTCACCGGCGATTTAAGTTTGGTCAATGTTTACGGCAGCTCGAATTTGGATGTGTCTGGGAACGCGTCCTTATCCGGAAAATCTTGGTACGGCTTCGAGGCCAGTGGCGCACTGACTGTTGGCGGCAATGCTGACTTGGTTTCTTATAACGCTTTGACACTGACCGGCGCTATCTCTGCCGTTGGGAATTTGTCCTTGTCTGCCAACGCCGCTGTCACGCAAAACGCAGCCCTCACCGCCAGCGGCTTAGAACTTAAGGGCAGCGGCAGTTACACACTGACAAATGTCGCAAACAACGTGGCCACCCTTGCTACAACCACGGGTGCCGGTGCCATCAGCTATGTGGATGCTGATGCACTGGCAGTGGGCATCGTAAACGCCACCACGGGCATCAACAGTACCGGCAATGTGTCGCTTAGCTCAGCGGGAAGCCTGACGGTCAATGCACCCATTTCGACGACTGGCGGGTATGGTGGCACGGTCAGTTTGCGTGCCGACATGAATGCGGTGTGTGCGTCTGACAGCGCAAGCTGCGCCAGCGTGACTTTTAGTGGTGCTGGAAGTTTGGGTACATCCGCCTGGACCCAGGCCGACATTTATTACAACCCCGCGGCCTATGCCACACCGACCGATTTCAGCAGCTTTGTAGGCAGTACGCCTCTGACCGCCTGGATGTTGGTCAATGATGTTGGCTCAAGCACGGCCACCCGCGGTTTACAGGCCATGGCCACCAATCTGGCGGGCAACTATGCGCTGGGCAAGAGTATTGATGCCAGCGCCACCAGTGGATGGAATGGGGGCTTCGGCTTTGTACCGGTGGGTACCAACAGCACACAATTTACCGGCTCAATCAACGGCGCTGGCCATGTCATCAGCGGCCTGACGATCAACCGGCCAGGCAGCAACTATGTGGGTTTGCTGGGCTATGCGGCCGGGGCCAAGGTGTCGAATCTGGGGCTGGAGTCGGCCAACATCACGGGCGGGGGCTGGGTGGGAGGTATTGCGGGTTATGCCACCGGTATCGCCCTTCAAAACACTTGGGTCAACGGTGTCATCACCGGCACAGGCTCCAATGTGGGCGGCTTGGTAGGGCAAAACGATGGTTTGGGCACGATCAGCTCCAGTTACTCCAGCGGCAGTGTGACCGGCAGCACCGCTGCCACAGCATCAAATACCGGTGGTTTGGCAGGCTGGAGCAACGGCAGTATCAGCAACAGTTATTCAACGGCCGCTGTTTCTGGCAACAACAGGGTTGGGGGGCTGGTGGGCCTGAATTGGGGTGCTGCCATCACCAACACTTATGCCTCTGGTTTGGTTACCGGCACGGGGACAACACCCGTCAATGTGGGCGCTCTTTTGGGTGGGAATGGAACTTACGACGGTACGGCTTGGAACGGTAAAGGTACGGTTACCAACAGCTTCTGGGACAGCTCGGTCAATACCACTGCGTACGACGGTAACGTTTCAGCGGTGGGTATCGGCGGGGCCGGTGCCGTGCAGACTGGTGCGACGGGCCTGGCTACCGGGCAATTGAACCAAGCCAGTTACACCGGTTTTGACTTCACCACCACCTGGTGGATGAGCGAGGGCAACACGCGCCCGATGCTGCGCAGTGAATACAACACCAGCGTTGGTAATGCACACCAGTTGCAGTTGATGGCGTTGGATTTGGCGGCCAGCTACACGCTGGCCAATGACATTGATGCCTCCTCCACCAATGGCACTATTAATCCGTCGGGCATCTGGGGCAGCGCAGGTTTTGTGCCTTTGGGGGTTAACCCAGATTCGCTCATTGGTGGCAGCTTTACCGGCACGCTCGATGGGGCCAATCACAGCATTTCGCAGATCAACATCAACCGGCCTACCCAGGACAACGTGGGTCTGATCGGGTATTTGGGTGACTCTAGTGTTGCATCGGTGGGTTCGATCAGCAATTTGAGCCTGCAGTCGGTCAACATCACCGGGTACGGCATGGTGGGTGCGCTGGCTGGCACGGCCAATGGCAGCGTGTCGGGGGTCAGGGTCAGCGGCAGCGTGACGGGTGGCGGTGAAGTGGGCGGCGTGATCGGGCGGCTGGGTGGTGCTGCCACGCAACTCGATAACAGCGCCATTGTCACTGGTAACGACGTATATGCCGAAGTCGGTGGTGTGGTGGGCATGGTGTGGGGCGGCTCGCTTGGCAGTGCTTCAAATACTGGGGCGGTCACGCTTACCGATGACTGGGGTCATGTCGGCGGCTTGGTGGGGCGCTTGTATGCGGGCAGTATTAGCAACAGCGCAAACTTTGGGTCGGTCAGCAGCACGGGGACCTCTGGCACAGGCACGGCAGGTTACGGCGGAAACGTCGGTGGTCTGATTGGCAGGGGAGAGGCAAGCGGCACAGCAGTCAGCCAGAGCTTGAGCACGGGCCGTGTCACAGGTCTCGCAGATGTCGATACCGTGGGGGGCTTGATCGGCACCAATTCCGGCACGAGCAACATCAACAGCAGCTTTTGGGACACCGAGACCTCAGGTCAAACCGCTGCTGGGGCGGGCCTAGGGCTAAGTACGGCGCAATTGCAAACCACTGCCACTTTCAACAGCGCCACCACGGCAAACGGCAACATCAATCCGGGCTGGGACCTGAGCAGCACGTGGGGCGTGATCGACGGCGTGTCTTACCCCTATCTGCGCGCCCTCTACAGCGGCACGCCACAAATTTTGTCGGGCCGATTGCTCAACACTGACGGCAGCACCGCGCTTAGCGGTGGCGCTTTGCAGTTGCTTAAAAATGGCGGCACCTGGCTGCAACCGGCACTGGCCGCCAACAGCACGTTTTATACGGCACTGGCCCCGTCCAGCGTGGCCAGTGGCGACCTGGTACTGGCTTATTTAACCGGGGTGACCCTGCCCAGCGCAGCCGTGCGTCGCAGCGATGGCGGGCACTTGAACGGGCTGAACGTGGTGTTTGACGCGCTGAGCCTGACCGGGGCTGGGCCCAGCCAGACGCTGACGAACAGTCAGATCAAAACCGCCAGCGCCAGCCTGAGCACCGATCTGCCCTACAGCTTGACCGAGACCAGCACCGGCTCGGGCGTGTTCAACCTGCAGCTCAACGGCGGCGCGCGCCTGATTGGGCAAGACTATGGCTTTGGCGGCGCTTTGAGCACGGCGGGTGGGTCGGTCACGCTGAGCTCAAGCGGAGCCCAAAGCGTGGGCAGCATCAGCACCCAAGGTGGCTCCGTGTCAGTTACCGCCTTGTCCATCCAGGTGGACGACACGATCAATGCCAGCGGCTTGGCCGGTGCGGGCGCTTTGCAGAGCGGCGGTGCCTATGGCGGCGGGGCGGCTGGGGCCATCAGCTTGCAAACGCCATCGGCCAGCGCAGACACCAGCATCCTACTGGCCGCCAACAGCCGTCTGCTGGCCAATGGTGGGGCGGGGCAAGACGGAACCAATCCCGTTGAAGGTGCAGGGCTAAGTGGTGGGGCGGGTGGTGCTGCGGGCATGATCACGCTCAACAGCGGTGCTGGCTCCATCGATGCCACGGCAGTGGGTATTGAATTGCAAGCTGTGGGGGGTGCTGGAGGTAAGGGCGGGGCGGGTGTCAAGGGCCTTAACTCGTCTGATCCAATGTACGTGCCCGGCATGGGCAGTGACGGCGGTGCCGGTGGTGCCGGTGGGGCCGGGGCCGCCATTACCTTGCAAGGCGCACAGGTATCGCTGGGCAGCTCGGGGGCAGCAGCGGTTTTGAAATCGGCCGGTGGAGTGGGTGGTGCTGGGGGCACCGGTGGGGCGGGGGGTGATCAAATAAGTTTTGAGTCACCTATGGTTGGCAGCGGCGGTGCCGGAGGTGCTGGGGGTGTGGGTGGAGCCGGCGGCACTGCGGGCAACCTGCCATTGACCAGCAGCACCGGGGTGACAGGTTTTGTGACCCTAACGCAAGCAGGTTTGGGCGGGGCTGGGGGCAGCGGTGGCGTGGGCGGGCAAGGTACGCAGGCTTGGACCGATACATTGAATACGACTAATACAGCAGACGATATGTATTACGCAGCAGGCTCGCAGGGTATGAGCCCCGGCATGAACTCCAGCGGCGCAGCAGGCAGCTCGGGCTATTTGCAACTGACCAACAGCGCCGCCGGGGCCGTGGCCATCACCAGCAGTGGCGACATCACGCTAGGTGGCAGCAACGCCCTGGGCAGCGCCAGCGTGTCAGTGCAAGCCGCCAACCTCACCTTGGCCAGCGGAGCCAGCTTAAGCACCAGTGCCAGCGGCGACGCCGTGCAACTGGCCGGCCAGACCAGCTTCACCAACGCAGCCGGGGCCAGTGCGCTGAGCACCCCCAACGGGCGCTGGCTGATCTGGAGCGCCGATCCCAGCAGCATCAGTGCAGGCGGCTTGACCGAGGCTTTTCGCCAATACGCCGCCACCTTTGGCAGCACCGCCGTGCAAAGCAGCACCGCAGGCAACGGCTTTTTGTACACCGAAGCCCCCAGCTTGAGCGCCACCCTCACCGAATCGGTCACCGGTGCGGCCACCAAGGTGTATGACGGCAACACCAGCGTGGGCAGTGGCATGGCGCTGACCGTCAGCGGTGCCGTTCACAGCGACATGCTCAGCATCAGCGGCAGCCTGGCCTATGCCAGCCCACGTGCCGTGGCCAGTGGCCAATACGTAGCCATCAACGCCAGCGCACTCAGTGTGTCAGCCACCAATGGTACGGTGCCGGTCTATGGCTACAGCGTGCCCGCTAGCGCCAGCTTTGCCAACGGTGTGATCACCCCGGCCCCCTTGACCGCCACCCTGAGCAACACCGGGGTGAGCAAGGTGTATGACGGCAGCACCAGCGCCCCAACCGGATTCACCCCAGCATGGACGGTGAGCGGCTTGGTCAGCGGCGACAGTGCGGCAAGCGTTTCTCATAACAGCACCCTGTTTGCCAGCCAGAATGTTGCCACCATTGGCAATACGCTCACGCTCTCCGGCCTGAGCTTGGGCAGCATCACCGGCACGCTGGGCTCGGTGGCCAGCGACTATGTTTTAAGCAACACCGAAGCCAGCATCACCGCCAGCATCACCCCCAAGCCGCTAACCCTAAGCGCCAGCAAGACCTATGACGGCAGCACCAGCTTGGCTGGGGCCGTTACCCTGATAGGTTTGGTCAACAGCCAGACTTTGGGCTACACCGCCACCGCCAATGATGCACATGTGGCCACGGCCAGCAAGTTCATTAACGCCATCACACTGGCCGATGCCGTCGACAGCTCAGGTGGTCTGGCCAGCAACTATCAGTTGCCTGCGCCGTTGGATGCCAGCACCGCATCGGTCACGATCAACCCGGCCACCTTGACCGCAACCCTGAGCAACACCGGGGTAACCAAACAGTATGACGGCGGCATCAGCGCGCCAGCCGGTTTCAGCCCCAGCTATACCTTCACAGGCTTGGTTAGCGGCGACACGGCGGCCTCGTTGAGCCACAGTACGGCCGCCTATCTGGGCAAAGATGTCGCCACAGCCAACAACACGTTAACTGTGATCGGCCTGGCGTTAAGCGCCATCACCGGCAACAACAGCAGCGCTACCAGTGACTACGCCTTAAACGCAACCAGCGCGTCGGTGGCCGCCAGCATCACGCCCAAGCCCTTGACGGGCAGTATCACGGGGGGCGGTAGCGTTTATGGTGCCCCTTTGGCGGCTGGCATGGTCAGCTTAAATGGTGTTTTAGTCAATGAAACGGTCACGCCCGGAGTGGTCACGGTCAGCACAACCAACATGCCGACCAGCACCAGCGGCAACTACTGGGCAGGCACTTACCCCAGTGCTCAAAGCGCAAGCACGGTTTTGGGCGGGGCCGATGCGGCCAACTACAGCTTTGCCGGGGCCACGGCCAACTACACCATCACACCCCTGACGCTGACCGTTACCAGCATCGACCCCGTCAGCACCACTTACGGCACCAGCGCTGCGGCTGGGGCGGTCAGCTTTGGCAATTTGATCAGCGGCGATGTCGTCACTGCCACCGCCAGCATCGTGAACCCGCTCACCAGCACCAGCGGCAACTTGAAAGCGGGTAGCTACAGCCAAAGCGTTGCTGCCAGCTTGGGCGGCAATGACGCGGGCAACTACATCTTGGGCGGCTTCACCACCAGCTCGGCCAACTACACGGTCAACCAGCTCGCCTTGACCGGCACCATCACCGGCGGCAGCAGCGTTTACGGCTCGGTGCTCTCACCGGGCACCGTTGGCTTTAGCAACCTGATTGCCAACGATGTGGTCACACCGGCCAGCATCACGGTCAACACGGTGGGCTTGCTCAGCAGCAGCAGCCACCTCAAGGCAGGTACGCACACCGGCATCCAGTCGGTCAGCGGCACTCTGAGCGGCACCGATGCCGCCAACTACAGCTTTGCGGGCGCAAGCGCCGACTACACGGTAGCCCAATTGGCCCTGACTGGCGCGGCGATCGCACCCGTAACAACAACGTACGGCACCACCGCTGCGGCTGGGGCGGTCAGTTTCACCAACGTGTTCAGTGGTGATGCCGTCAGCAGCACGGCGAGCATCGTCAACCCGCTCACCAGCTCCAGCGGCAACCTGAAAGCGGGCAGCTACAGTCAAAACGCAGCGGCCACCTTGACTGGCAACGATGCGGGTAACTACAGCTTTACTGGCTTCACCACCAGCTCGGCCAACTACACGGTCAACCAGCTCGCCTTGACCGGCACCATCACCGGCGGCAGCAGCGTTTACGGCTCGGTGCTCTCACCGGGCACCGTTGGCTTTAGCAACCTGATTGCCAACGATGTGGTCACACCGGCCAGCATCACGGTCAACACGGTGGGCTTGCTCAGCAGCAGCAGCCACCTCAAGGCAGGTACGCACACCGGCATCCAGTCGGTCAGCGGCACTCTGAGCGGCACCGATGCCGCCAACTACAGCTTTGCGGGCGCAAGCGCCGACTACACGGTAGCCCAATTGGCCCTGACTGGCGCGGCGATCGCACCCGTAACAACAACGTACGGCACGGCAGCCGCACCGGGTGCGGTCAGCTTTGGTAACGTGATCAGTGGCGACCTGGTCAGCAGCACGGCCAGCATCGTCAACCCGACACTGAGCACCAGCGGCCACCTCAAAGCCGCAAGTTACTCTCAAACCGCGAGCACGCTTAGCAGTGCTGATGCGCTCAACTACAGCTTTACGGGCTTGACCACGAGCAGCGCCAACTACACCGTCAACCCACTCGCGCTCACCGGCAGCATCAGCGGTGGTGGCAACACCTACGGATCAACCCTGAGCCCTGGCAGCGCCAGTTTGTCGGGCATCTTGAGCGGTATCCCGACGGGCTCCACGGTCTCAGTCACTGACGTCGTCACGCCCGCCACTGTTACGGTCAACACGGCGGGCCTGCTCAGCAGCAGCGGCAACCTGAAAGCGGGCACGCACAGCGGCATCCAGTCGGTTAGCGGCACCTTGAGCGGCGCGGATGCCAGCAACTACAGCTTTGCGGGTGCAACAGCAGACTACACGGTGGACCAACTGGCGCTCACGGGCGCGGCCATTGCCCCCGTGACCACCACGTACGGCACGGCAGCCGCACCGGGTGCGGTCAGCTTTGGTAACGTGATCAGTGGCGACCTGGTCAGCAGCACGGCCAGCATCGTCAACCCGACACTGAGCACCAGCGGCCACCTCAAAGCCGCAAGTTACTCTCAAACCGCGAGCACGCTTAGCAGTGCTGATGCGCTCAACTACAGCTTTACGGGCTTGACCACCAGCAGCGCCAACTACACCGTCAGCCCGCTGGCGCTCACCGGCAGCATCACTGGCGGCGGCAACACCTACGGATCAACCCTGAGCCCTGGCAGCGCCAGTTTGTCGGGCATCTTGAGCGGTATCCCGACGGGCTCCACGGTCGCAGTCACTGACGTGGTCACGCCCGCCACTGTTACGCTCAACACCGCCGGCCTGCTCAGTACCAGCGGCAAGCTCAAAGCGGGCACGCACAGCGGCATCCAGTCGGTTAGCGGCACCTTGGGCGGCGCGGATGCAGGCAACTACAGCTTTGCCGGCGCAACAGCAGACTACACGGTGGGCCAACTGGCCCTGACTGGCGCGGCGATCGCAGCCGTGAGCACCACTTACGGCACAACAGCCGCCCCCGGTGCGGTCAGCTTTGGCAACGTGGTCAGCGGCGACGCGGTCACCAGCAGCGCCAGCATCGTCAACCCGCTGACCAGCACCAGCGGCCACCTCAAAGCCGCAAGCTACTCTCAAACTGCGAGCACGTTAGGCAGTGTGGACGCGCTTAACTACAGCTTTACAGGCTTGACCACGAGCAGCGCCAACTACACCGTCAGCCCACTGGCGATCACGGGTGTGAGCGCAATAACGGCGGCTGACAAAGTCTATGACGGCAACACATCGGCCAGCTTGAACACCACAAACGCTATTTTTAACGCAGCTATCAGCGCAGACCAATTAAGCGTTGCCAGCGCTACAGGCACCTTCGCCGACAAAAATGTGGCAACCGGCAAAACGGTGAACATCAACGGCATCAGCCTGGGTGGCGCGGATGCGGGCAACTACAGCCTGGCCAGCAGCACGGCCAGCAGCAATGCCAGCATTACCCAACTTCCCAGCGTCACCTGGGCCGCCAGCAGCCCCGGCAACTGGAGCAACCCAGCCAATTGGGCCGGTGGTGCCCTTCCTGATCTAAATAACGTCGCGGCGGTGAACATCCCCAGCGGCGTCACCGTAACCTACGACAGCGCAGCCGGTAACACGCACCTGCAAAGCCTCAGCAGCAGTGGCACACTGAACTTGACTGGGGGCACGCTGGATATTGGCAACCAGCTCAGCACGCAAAACTACAGCCAAAGCGCAGGCGTTGTCAGCGGCGCGGGAAGCTTTACGGTCAGCAACAGCTTCAGTCAAAGTGCGGGCAGCATCGCCATGGGCGGGCCGGTAGCCATCACGCAAACCAGCGGCGACCTGATTGTTGGCAGCATCAGCGCGGCGGCCATCACGTTGAATGCCAGCAACGGTGCCATCAGCCAAAGTGCGGCGCTGGTCAGCAGCGGCTTGCTCAGCACTCAATCAAGCTTGGGCACCACGCTCACCCACACCGGTAACCACCTCAGTGCCTTCCAGGCCAGTAGCAGCACCAGCGGCAACATCAGCCTGGTCAACACCGGCGTGTTCGACATCCGGGGCATCAGCACTGCGGCGGGCAGCATCACGGTGGACAACACCGGCGCGACCCGCACCAGCGCCTTGGTCAAGGCGGGTGGGGGCGACCTCAACATCAACGCCCACAGCCCCTTGAGCATCGGTGCGGCAGGCTTGCAAGCCAGTGGCAACATCACCCTGAGCGCCGCCAACAGCGACGGCAACCTACAACTTGACGGGCCGGTCAGCTCCAGCGCGGGCGGCATCAGCGTCAACGCGGGCAACAGCTACACACAAAACAGCGCGGTCAGCGCGGCTGCCGGGGTCAACGTCAGCGCCGCGGTCACGCCCATGAACTTTGGCACGGCCGCCACCACCCAGGGCAGTCCGGTCAGCTACACGGCGGCCAACCAAAACGTTAGCACGCCCCCCGCGTCGTTGACACAGGACACGCCCAACCAACCCGAACCACAGGTGCCCGACCTGGTGACCACCTTCACCGACTTGTTCACGGCCGCGCTGGCCGACCAAAAGTTTATCGACAGCAGCACGACCCAAACGGCGGATGCGGTCAAAAAAGAGGCCAACAAACCGGTTGCAGAAGACCTGCTGAAAGAAAAAAAGAAGAACAAGGAAAACGTTGTTGTTGAAGAAAAGATATGCACACCTTGACCCCTGTCCACATGCAAAAGGCTCCTATGGACAACTCGCACCGACACACTCCTTGCGCCCATCTGTCACGGCTGCGCTCGCTTGGCGGACTACTGTTGCTGGCGGCCAGTCTGCTGGGCATGGCCCCGGCGGCACTGGCCCAACGCGCCGGAGAAGTTGAATTCTCACGCGGGGTCGGCTTTGCCCAAACACCCGGACAATTGCCACGCACGCTGGGCAAGGGGTTGCCACTGCAAGAAGGAGACCGCCTGACCATTGCCGAGGGCTCGGCGGCGATCATCAAATTGAACGACGGCACACGCATGACGCTGCGGCCCAACTCCGAAATGGTGGTACACCAATACCAGTACAAAGAAAGCGCCAGCGACAACGCCATGGTGCTGCAACTGCTGCGCGGGGGCTTTCGGGCCATCACCGGGCTGATCAGCAAAAACTCGCCCAACGCGGCGCGTATCCAGACCACCACCGCCACCATTGGCATTCGGGGTACCGACTTTGACGCACGCCTGTGCGGCCCCGAATGCCGGGTCGAATCGGCCCAAGTCAACGCCAGTGCGCGCCCGAACGCGGCAGCGGCCAGCGCCAAACTGATCGATGTGCAAGGCGACATCAGCGCCATCGACCCTGCTCAGGCCAAACGCCAACTGGTCACTGGTGCGGCCCTGTACCCGGGCGAAACCATTGAAACCGGCCCTGCGGCCAAAGGCGTGCTAATTTTTAGAGACGACAGCCGCGTAACGCTGGGGGCCAACACACAACTGAAGGTTGACAGCTTTGTATTTGATGCGCAAAACCCCAAAGAAGGCAGCTTTCTGGTATCACTGGTGCGCGGTTCGCTGCGCGCCCTGACCGGGGTCATCGGCAAGAGCAACAACCGCAACGTCAAATTCAACACCCCCACGGCCACCATTGGTATCCGTGGCACGGGCCTGGACCTGGACTGCGGTGCTACGGCAAGCTGCAACTTCTTCACCTGGTTGGGCAGCATCGAAGTAGCCCAGACTGGCCCGGGTGGCCAAACCGGACAAAACGCGCTACAAGTATTGCAAGCCGGACAGGGCCTATTTGTCAGCCGCACCGAAATACGCAGTCTGAGCGCCCCCACGCTGGAGCACCTGCAACGCCCCGACACGGTGCCGGTCAAACTCAAAGAACTCTTTGGCGGAGCCAGCAGCACCGACACCGAGCAAAACGCCAAGACTGACAAGGCTGACCGAAAGAGCGCTGACAACAAATCTGCTAACGGGGCCGATAACCAAGCCAGCGAGCCGACCAATGACAAAGAAGAAGGGCTGTTTGTGTTTGTGCGTGACGGCCACATTCAAGTCACCTCGGCCAAAGAAACCATCCATCTGGGACGCGGAGAAACCGGCTTTGCGCGCAACGACGGCCTGACCGGTCGGCCGCTCAACATACCGCTGTTCATCCAGTTTGATAAAGTCCCCCTGCCCAACAGCGCCAACCCGATGTTGAACAGTGTGCTGGGTGAGATGGGCAAGGTGAGCAACAATGTGTGCCGGTAAAGCGCTTATGAAACATGCCAACGCTCGATCAACTGTCCCTGGGCTTATGCGCCGCGCGCAAGTTGGGGCGCTGCTGTCGGCGCTGCTGCTGCCGGGTCTTGCGCTGGCGCAAGCGCCCAGCACACCAGCGCCAATGCCCGCTGCCACCGGGGCAAGCGCCACGTTTGCCATCAACGGCTTTGAGGTGACGGGCGACGTGCCCTTGCCAGCAGCACAAACTGATGCGGTGCTGGCCCCTTTCATTGGCCCGGGTGCCACCATCGAGACCCTGCAAAAGGCCACAGCGGCACTGGAAGCGGCGTACAAGGCACAGGGCTTTGCCCTGCACCGGGTGACGTTGCCAGCGCAAGAAGTGGGCCAAAAAATCAAGCTCGTCATCGTCAAGTTTGTCATTGGCAAAGTCACTGTTAGCGGCAATACGGCCTTTACAGAAGCCAACATTCGCGCCAGCTTGCCCGAACTGGTTGAGAACCAGGCGCCCAACTTCAGCCGCCTGGCGGTGCAGACCGCCATCGCCAACGAAAACCCCAGCAAACAAGTCAAGGTAAGCCTGAAAGAATCCGAGGAAGCCAACAAAATTGATGCAACGCTACAGGTCAAAGAGGCCAAGCCGTGGAACTTCTCGGCCAGCCTGGCCAATACCGGCTCAGATGCCACCGGGCAGGACCGCTTGTCGGTGGTTGGCGGGCACAGCAGCCTGTGGGGACTGGATCACCAGTTCTCAGGCGCCTACACCACGTCAATCGAGCGCAGCAGCGACGTCAAACAACTGGGGCTCAATTACCGCATACCGTTTTACAAGCGGGGTGGCGTGCTGGGTGTGAGCTATACCACCTCTGACGTGGTGGGCAACTTTGGCACCTTTACCAGCACGGGTGCGGGCCAGACCTATGGCATCAACTACAGCCACTACCTTGGACCCGTGGGTGGGCGGCGCAGCTACCTGACCTATGGGCTCGATGAAAAGCAGTTCAAAGCCAACAGGCTCAACAATGCACCGTTGGCGCTGGGCCAACCCGAGCTGACCAGTAGCCGCCCCTTGAGTGTGGGCTACAACGCCCGCATTGAGTCGGATACGGCGGTGTGGGGCTACAACGCTGAGCTGGCTTTGAATGTGCCCGGTGGCAATGGCAATAACCTGACCGATTACCAGAACGCCAACGCCGGATCGGCTGCACCCAATCTGCGTATCAACACCGTCAACTGGAAGCTGCTGCGCGGCGGAGCCAACTACCTCACAGCGTTGGCCAACGGCTGGCTGTGGGGTGTGCGCGGGCAGTTTCAATACAGCGCCGATGCGCTGATCCCGGGCGAGCAGTTTGGCCTGGGTGGGGCTAATTCGGTGCGTGGCACGGGTGAGCGTCTGGTGACCGGTGACAGTGGGGTGTTTGCGTCGATGGAGTTCACCTCGCCGGCACTGGCACCGGGCCTGAATGCACTGCTGTTTGTTGACGGTGGTTGGCTCAACAACCGAAATTCTGCGGTGAGCGGCACTGAGTCAGACCAACTGCTCAGCGTCGGCCTGGGGCTGCGTTACCAAACCAACAAGTTGAGCCTGACAGCCGATTGGGGCCGGGTGGTGACGGGCAGTTCGGTGCCGCTGTCGGTCAACCCGAATGCGCCGCAGGCTGGTGCCGACAAGCTTCATCTGAATATGACGGCCCGGTTTTGACCTTGCTGCTGCCTGGTTCGTTGGCGGGTGTAGGGTGTCGCGATGGTGGCGATTGCCGATTGTGTTTCAAAGTAACATGAGCCCATGACCACTGCCACCCTGCCGATTCAGACCACGCCGTTGCGACAAGACGCGCAGATCATCGCCCTGGTGGGTCTGGCGCACGCGGCGTCGCACTTTGGTCATCTGTTGCTGCCGCCCTTGTTCCCGGTGTTTATGACCGAATTTGCCCTGAGCTATGCGCAGTTGGGGGCGCTGATGAGCGTGTTTTTTGTCGTCTCAGGCATCGGGCAAGCGTCGTCTGGTTTTGTTGTGGACCGGCTGGGCGCGCGACCGATGTTGTTTGCCGCGCTGGGCGTGTTTGTGGCTGCCAGTGTGCTGGCGTCGATGGTCACAGGCTATGCCGGGCTGCTGGCGGTGGCGGCACTGGCCGGGTTGGGCAACGCCACGTTTCATCCGGTTGACTTCACCATCCTGAACCAGCGTGTGTCAACGCATCGGCTTGGTCATGCCTTCAGTCTGCATGGATTGGCCGGCAATTTAGGTTGGGCGCTGGCCCCAGTGTTCTTTGCCACGGTCAGTGCCTTGAGTCATTGGCGCATGGCGTACCTGGCCGCTGCTGGCTTGTATCTGGTCGTGCTGGCGTTGTTGTTCTTCAAGCGTGACAAGCTCAGCACCCATCATGTGGCGTCGCATCCGGACGCGCCGCCTGAGCACAGCATGGCTTTCATGCGCCTGCCAGTGGTGTGGTGGTGCTTTGCCTTTTTTCTGCTTTCAACCATGACGCTGGCGGTGGTGCAGGCGTTTTCGGTGTCGATCCTGCAGGCCATGCACGGTATTGGCTTTGAGGCCGCCACGTTGACGCTTACCGCGTATATGTTGTGCGGCGCGCTGGGGATGCTGGTGGGCGGTTTTGTGGCGGTGCGCTCGCGCCACAGCGACCGGGTGGTGGCCATCTGTATGCTGCTGGCGGCGCTGCTGCTGGCGCTGTGTGGTACCGGGTTGCTGGGGCCGACGCTGACCATGCTGCTGCTGGCGGCCACCGGTTTTGCGGTGGGCATTGGCGGTCCGTCGCGCGACCTGATGATCAAGCAAGCAACACCCAAAGGTGCCACTGGTCGCGTTTATGGTCTGGTCTATTCCGGGCTGGATACCGGTTTTGCCATTTCGCCGATGATTTTTGGCGTGCTGATGGACCGCGGCTGGTACGCCGCGACGCTGCTGGGCGCAGCGCTGGTGCTGGGTCTGAGCGTGATCGCGGCGCTGGGGGTCGGGCAGCGCAGCCATTAGACTTGCCAAACCGATTTTCTGCCCCCAACCTTATAGGAATTCACATCCGATGAAAGCATTGTTGTGCAAAACGTTAGGACTACCCGACACGTTGCTGCTGGACGAGGTGCCAGAGCCGAAGCCCGGCCCGGGCCAGGTGCTGCTGGAGATGCGCGCTGCGGGTGTGAATTTTCCGGACGCACTGCTGATTCAGGGTAAATACCAGGCTAAGCCCGCGCTGCCGTTTACGCCGGGGTCGGAGCTGGCCGGTGTGGTGCTGGCCGTGGGCGCGGGCGTGCACAACGTCAAGCCCGGCCAGCGCGTGATGGCATCGTGTCAGATGGGCGCTTTTGCCGAACAGGTACTGGTGGACGCGCGCCAGGTGCTGCCCATGCCCGATGGACTGGGCTTTGACGTGGCGGCGGCTTTTACGCTGGCGTTTGGCACCTCGTACCACGCGCTCAAGGGTCGCGCCAACCTCAAAGCGGGTGAAACACTGCTGGTGCTGGGCGCCTCAGGCGGCGTGGGACTGGCCGCCGTGCAGATTGGCAAGGCGCTGGGTGCGCGGGTCATTGCTGCGGCCTCCAGCGCCGACAAGCTAGCGCTGTGCCAGAGTAACGGCGCCGACGCGCTGATCAATTACCACAGCGAAGATTTACGCACCCGTCTCAAAGAGCTGACTGACGGCAAAGGGCCGGATGTGATTTACGACCCGGTCGGTGGGCACTACGCCGAACCGGCTTTTCGCTCCATTGCCTGGGGCGGGCGCTATCTGGTGGTGGGCTTTGCCAATGGCGAGATACCGGTTTTGCCGCTGAACCTGCCGTTGCTCAAGGGCGCGTCGATCGTGGGCGTGTTCTGGGGCGAATTTGTCAAGCATCAATTGCCCGATTTCATTCAGGACTTGAGCGCGATGTTTGGCTTGTTGTCACAGGGCAAGTTGCGTCCGCACATTTCCAAAAGCTACCCGCTGGCACAAGGCGCGCAGGCGTTGCAGGATTTGCTTGAGCGCAAGGTCACGGGCAAAGTGATCATCACCAATGGCGACGTGCGCGCTGAGTCGGTCAGTGATGCGGCCGCTGGCGTGGTCGAGGCTGAAACGACCCAAGCGGGCGATGCTGCAGCGGTGACGCTGGCAGACACCATCCAACCCGCCGATCTGGCGTCATGGGTCGGGCGCGAACTGGGCGTTTCGTCGTGGATCACGCTGGACCAGGCGCGCATCGACGCGTTTGCCCAGTGCACGCAAGATCAGCAATGGATTCACGTGGATGTGCCACGCGCAGCGCTTGAGAGCCCGTTTGGCGGCACCATCGCGCACGCGTTTTTGAGCCTGTCGATGATTCCGGTGACGATGTACGAACTGCTGGTGGACCGGTTGCGTGTGCAGGCGGTGCTGAACTATGGACTGGACAAGACGCGCTTCATGGCGCCGGTGCGCAGCGGCCAGCGCGTACGCAACCACATCAAGGTTGTGGCGCTGCAAAACAAGGGTGCGGGCCGCTGGCTGCTCACCACTGAGAATACGTTTGAAATCGAAGATCAGGACAAACCGGCATTGGTGGCCATGACGCTGGGCTACCTGATCGAGTAGCGCTGTACCAACCGAAAAGCCGGCAAGATGACAAGGGTGACTATGAACCACAATCTTTTCTCTGCAAGCAAGCGTATGGCGCTGGGTGTGCGGTTGGTCACGCTCTTGATTTCTGCCCTGCTTCTGGCTTGCTCGCCACGCGAACCGATTCGGCTCGGTTTTGTTGCAGGTCTGTCCGGTCGTGTCGCTGACCTTGGCATTGGTGGCCGCGACGGTGCCCTGCTGGCTGTCGAGCTGCCCCCTGAGTCAGAATAGTTGTCGCCCCCAAAAACCCGCGGATGATCCGCAAACTGGCGACCACAAATGAAACGAAAAAGCTACCCAACCGAATTCAAAGATCAGGCACTGCACGCCTGGTGTCGTGAACGCGGCCTGTTCGAACACCAACTCCAGCAGTGGCGAGTTCAATTCTGTGCGATTGACAAGCCGGTGAACACGCTACTGGACGGCGCCCTGC
>Ga0210046_1000946_pt1 | contig 24490 bp, 30 predicted proteins | sample CryGeyCG2114_250_FD_185461 | JGI IMG/M metagenome (GOLD analysis project Ga0210046, IMG submission 185461) | Groundwater microbial communities from aquifer - Crystal Geyser CG18_big_fil_WC_8/21/14_2.50 (SPAdes) (version 2) | ecosystem: Environmental > Aquatic > Deep subsurface > Groundwater ... | reverse complement strand
CTTATGCCCGCCTGATGTGCCTGTTCGTCGGCAAAATAGCTGGAACGCACCATCGGCCCGCAGGCGGCGTGGCTAAAGCCCATCGCTTTCGCTTCGCGCTCAAACAGGGCGAAGGTGTCCGGCGTGGCGTAGCGCAGCACGGGCAGATGGCCATCGGAAGGTTGCAGGTATTGCCCGAGCGTCAGCATGTTCACCCCGTGGGCGCGCAAGTCACGCATCACTTGCAAGACTTCCTCATCACGCTCGCCCAGCCCCAGCATCAGGCCGGATTTGGTCGGAATATCGGGAAAACGTGCCTTGAAATCCTGGAGTAATTGCAGCGAATGCGCGTAGTCCGCGCCGGGTCGCGCCAATTTGTACAGGCGCGGCACGGTTTCCAGATTGTGGTTCAGCACATCGGGCAAGCTGACGGCCAGCGCATCCAGTGCATCAGGCAGCCGACCGCGAAAATCCGGGACGAGGATTTCCAGCCGGGTGGCGGGCGAACTGGCGCGTATCGCCGTCAGGCAATCGGCAAAATGCGCCGCTCCCCCGTCGCGCAAGTCGTCACGATCCACGCTGGTGATGACCACATAGTTGAGATGCAGCAGGCCGATGGAGCGCGCCAGATTGGCGGGTTCGTCTGCATCGGGTGGCAGCGGCTTGCCGTGCGCCACGTCGCAGAACGGGCAACGCCGCGTGCAGACATCGCCCAGAATCATAAAAGTGGCCGTGCCCTTGCTGAAGCACTCGCCGATGTTCGGGCAGGAAGCCTCCTCGCACACCGTCACCAGACTGTGTTCGCGCAGCAGCTTTTTGACATCGTTGTAGCCCGTGCCGGAACCCGTTTTGACGCGTATCCATTCGGGTTTGCGCAAGCGATTTTGCAGCGGCACGATCTTGATGGGATTGCGCGCCGTCTTGGCCGCGCCGGTTTGTTTTTCAGGGGTATTCATTCAGACTTTCAAACGTAAAATGGTGTGGAGAGGATTGGTTTTGCGCGCTGTCTTTTCTTTTCCGGCCTGCTTATTTGTTATTACATCCATTTGATTCTTTTCCTAAATAATTTCGTTATTGTTCCCACGCTCCGCGTGGGAACACAGTAGTGGACGCTCTGCGTCCCTTGCCGCAGGAGCGGCACAAGCTGCATTTCCACGCAGGAACGTGGGAACGATAAATACTTCGGAGGTTTCATGCTCCCAGCGCTTGGCAAATTCCACGGCACGACTGCGAATCTCATTCCAGCTTAACGGCATGATTTTCCTTATTGCGGAGGCTGTTTCGCTGCCCAATGTCGCTGTAAACCGTGGATCAGGTTTTGTGCCAGTTGCGCCTGCAATTCTTCAAGGCCCACAGTGATGCCGAGTGCGACGCATTGCGTGACGCGGAGGCCTTGGTAGCCGCAGGGGTTGATGTGGTTGAACGGGGTCAGGTTCATGTCCACGTTCAGCGCGAGACCGTGGTAACAGCAGCCGTTTTTGATTTTTAGCCCCAGCGAGGCAATTTTTGCGTCATTGACATACACGCCGGGCGCGTCTTCGCGGCCTTGCGCGGCGACACCGTATTCGCCCAGTAAGTCAATGACCGCTTGCTCCATCAGGCGCACCAGTTCGCGCACGTTGAGTTTCCAGCGGCGCAAGTCGAGCAGCAAATAGGCGACGATTTGTCCTGGACCGTGGTAGGTGATCTGGCCGCCGCGATCGATTTTTACCACCGGAATATCGGTTGGATCGAGCAGATGTTCCGGCTTGCCCGCCATGCCTTGCGTGTAGGTGGGGGGGTGTTGTACCAGCCAGATTTCGTCGCGCGTTGCGGGGGTGCGCCCGGCGGTGAAGTGCTGCATCGCCTGCCAGGTTGGCTGGTATTCGACCAGCCCCTGGCTGTGGACGACAGGATTTTGAGGCATAACCCCTCCCAGCTTCCCCTTGTGCTGGCATCCGTCAAGCGGATTGCCTGCTTGACCCGTTGCCGGGGAGGGGGCTGCTTCTCCACGGGTATAGGGGGATAGATGGGAGGGGGCTGGAAGTTTTTTACCTTGCACGGTTCATAGCACCATCTTGACCATCGGGTGGTCGCACAGTTCTTGATACATCGCGTCGAGTTGCGCGCGCGAAGTGGCGCGGACGGTGCAAGTCAGGCTGATGTAGCGGGCAGTCCTGCTGGCGCGCATCTCCATGCTGGCCGCTTCAAAGTCGGGCGCATGTTTAAGGACGACTGCCAGGACGTTCTGCGCCAGTTCGGGATGTTGCTCACCGAATATTTTGAGCGGAAAGTCGCTGGGATATTTGACCAGGCTTTGGTCGTGCGGGATGACCGGCATTTCGGCTAATTTGTTTTCGGGTATTTTGGTCATTGGGCGCGCATCACTTCACGTTTGAATTTCTGGTATAGGGTATGGATTTTTTGGAACAGCGGTCCGGGGGTTGCCGTGCCGATGGGTTTGCCGTCGAGATGGGTGATGGCCTGAACCTCTCGCGTGCTGGAGGTGAGCAACAGTTCGTCGGCAGCGAATACTTCCGCAACGGCAATTTTGCGTATCTGGTAAGGAATCGCGTTGGCCTCGGCTATTTCCAGTATCACGTCGTAGGTGATGCCGGGCAGCATCAGGTGGTCTTTCGGGGGGGCTGCCAATACGCCATTTTTGAACACAAAGATGTTGCTTGCCGAGCCTTCAGTCAAAAATGCCTCTTCGGTTAGGAAAGCGTTCGAGGTCAGGGATTCGGATCGGAACAGGATGGTTTCCGAGCAGCCAGCGTCCACCGACATCTGGCGCAGCAGCACGTTGGGCAGCAGCGAGATGGCCTTGATGTCGCAGCGCAGCCAGCGGTTGTCTGGTGCGGTAATCGCCGCGACACCGCTTGCAACCAGGCTGGCGGGTGGCATGAGCAAGGGATTTGCCATGACAAAGACAGTAGGCGGCACGGGAGGGTCTGGAAAAGGATGGTCGCGCGGCGCGACCCCGCGCGTGATGTGCAGATACAGGTATTGGTCTTCCGTCTCGCACAGCGCGATGAGTCGCTCGAAGATAGCCGTCCATGCCGCGAGGCTGAGCGGATTGGCCAGCAAGATGCCGTCCAAGCTGTGCTGCAAACGCTGCAAATGTGCCGCTGGGCGAAACGGGCGGCGGGAATACACCGGAATGACTTCATATACGCCGTCACCGAAGATGAAGCCGCGATCCAGCACGGAAATCCTGGCTTCTTCAATGGGTAGATATTGTCCGTTCAGGTAGATGGTCATGGCGTTTACCAGGGGCTGTATTTCTGTACCAGCAGGCGGATGCTGTCCCAGCCGCGTGAGAATACGTTGGCCAGGCTCACGCTATCGAGTGCGACCAGCGGGAATTGGGCGTAGGGTTTGCCTGCCAGCGTCAGTTTGAGTGTGCCGATGGTCTGGCCGGAAGTAATAGGCGCGACGAGCGGTTGTGGGGTTGCGATGGTGGCCTTGAGTTGCGCAAACTGCCCGTTGGGGACGGTCAGGAACAGGTCGCGGCGCAGGCCGATGTTCAAATGTTTTTCCGTTCCCTTCCAGAGGCGTACCTGAGTGACGGGCTGGCTGTTTTGATAGAGCCGCACCGTATCGAAATACTGGAAGCCATAGTTTAGCAACTGCTGGCTTTCGGAGGCGCGCAGGCCGTCAGAATCCGCGCCCAATACCACGGCAATCAGGCGGCGTTTGTCGCGCTTGGCCGAACCGACCAGACAGAATCCAGCGGTGTCGGTATGTCCGGTCTTCAGTCCGTCAGCGTAGGGGTCGAGCCACAACAGGCGATTGCGATTGGCCTGAGTGACATTGTTAAAGGTGTAATCGCGCAGGCCGAACAGGGGATAGTATTCGGGAAAATCGCGCACCAGCGCGGCAGCCAGTATCGCCATATCCATCGCGCTGCTGTAATGCTGCGCGTCCGGCATCCCGACCGGATTGACGAAGTGCGTGTCTTTCATGCCCAGACGTTGCGCTTCCTTGTTCATCGCTGCGACAAAGCTGGCCTCATTGCCGGAGAGATTGGTCGCGAGAGTGATCGCCGCATCGTTGCCGGATTGCACGATCAGACCATGCAACAGCTCGTCAACCGTCACCGATTGTTCGGGTTTGAGCAACATGCGCGATTCGCCGCTGTTATTGCTGGTCGCCGCTTCCGGTACGGTGAGACTTTGTTCTAGCGTCAGCGTGCCGCGCTTGAGAGCGACAAAAGTGAGGTAGGCCGTCATCAGCTTGGTCAGCGAGGCGGGCTCCATGCGCGCGTTGCCTTTCTGACTGAGCAATAACTGGTTGCTGGTGAAGTCGTACAGTGCGTAGGATTTTGCGGTCAGGACTGGCGGGGCAGGTAAGGCAAAACTGGCGGCAGAAAGCAGCAAGCCAATAAGGAACAAAATGTATTTCATGATGGTGAACGCATTGAGGGGGGATGATTATAGTCGTTGCCCGAATGTGGGTGCGAACTTATTCGCAGCTCGCATTATCTCAAATAATTCATTTGAAAAGCTGCGCCGATATGACGAGCTAGTGGATTATTCGGGATTCGGGTTGTGCGCATAAATTTACCTCCATAGAACGATTGCAACCTATTGAAGAATAGATAATTTTCTGCCTGCGGCGGTTTGGGTGAAGCGAAATAAAAATTTCGCTCATCTATATACTTTGGCCTAACGTTTTGTCACCCAAGGCTGCTATAAAGTGCGCACTAAAAACCGGGAGTAAGAAAATGCAAAGTAGAGTCAGTGCACATGATGCGGTTGGTTTCGATTGTTGTTGCAAGCGCGGCTTGCGTGACCGGATGAATATCATCGCTGCGGCAGAGGCGCATGTGGTGTGGAAAAACCGTCTGGGCAACTATGTGCGCGGCCTCGGTCTCGAAACTTTGGGCGCGGCGACACTGGGGCAAGATGGCGTTTGCCAGTTGGGAAACTTAATCAACGGGAGTGCGTTGCTGGCGTTTCACGATATGCCTGAATATGACCAGTTGAGGGAGGCGCATGAACAGTTTCATCAACTGTCTTGTGAGGTGGTGGATAAACTGAACGCAGGAGACCGCGATGCCGCCATTGCCTTGTTTGAAAATGAGTACAGCACTGCCTTGCAGGTAATACTTGCATCCCTGGGCAAAATGAACCGGTCGTTACGGGGGTGAATCCATGGGCTGAGGATACCGCCTGGTTTTTCTCAATCCGGCAAGCTGGCAAGTCGCAGGTTTCTCGGCGCAGCCTGCCCCGTACCGTGATACGGGGTATGAGTGCAGATTATTGATCAATATTGGTTTTTCGCTTTTTAGAACACGACAAACCTAATTTAATTACACCGCGCCAGCCATTTGTTTGGCTTGTTCGGCTACCTCGGTAAGTGCTGCGGCAAGGTCTTCTGCCCGGTCGGGATTGATGCCCAGCGACAGCCATTCCTCTGCGCTAATCTCAAGTCTGGTGTGTTCGGCAACGCCCACATCCGGGAGCAGGCGCTCGGCAAAATTGACCAGGCTGACCAGCGGTTGTCCCGCCGCAGCTTCTTCAATATCCGGCGTGTGGTGGTAGCGCATGACGGCGATAATTTCTTCCGGCAAATCCCAGTGACGACCCAGTTGCGCGCCGATTTCGCCGTGTGTGATGCCGAGCAGTTCCTGTTCGATTTCCTGTGCCGCACGTTCTGGCTGTGCGTATAGCCGGGTATGTAGCGCATCGCTGGCAGCCGTGTCCAGATAGCTCAATGCCATGTAACCGATGTCATGCAGCAGACCCGATAGAAAAATCTGGTCGTCCAGCGGACGGGTGCGCGCCGGCATGGCTTTGCTGAGGGTGCGCATGGCGAGTGCGATGGTTAAGCTGTGTAGCCATAACTCATTGATTTTGAACAGACCTTCCAATGGGGTGCGCATTGCGGAGAGGGTGGCGATACCCAGTGCGATGGATTTGACGCGCGTCAGTCCTAGCAGCATGGCAGCATCGTGGACAGAATTTACCTTGCGCGACGCGCCGAACATGGATGAATTTGACAGGCCGATAATTTTCGCGGAGATCAACGGGTCTTGTTCGATCAGTTTGAGTAACTGTGCTTCGCCTTCATCGCTATCCAGCGCCAGTGAGAGCAGCTTTTGTGCGATTGTCGGCATGGCAGGTAGGGAGTCCAACCCAGCGAGATCCATTTTCAAATCAATTTGGCTATTCATCTGTTTCCCCTTGTGGTGTGTATTGGCGGCAAAGCTGCCTTATGCGTCCGCTCGATGGCGGAGGTGATTTCAATATCGGCAGCCCGCGAAAATTCTTGAGGGGAATTGCGATTTTTTTATCAGGCGGAAAACGGGAGGTATCAGTCGTGGGGTAATGGCGGTTTGCCCAGCTTGCGTTGCAGGGTGCGGCGGTGCATGTTGAGGGCGCGTGCGGTGGCAGAGACGTTGTTGTCATGTTCTCGCAACGCGCGCTGGATGTGTTCCCATTCCAGATGTTCGAGTTGGGTGGGTTGCGCATCGAGTGGCGTATTGCTGTCCGGCGCATGGCTGAAGGCGGCGACGATTTCGTCGGCGTTGGCAGGTTTGGCAAGGTATTGGGTGGCACCCAGTTTGATGGCTTCGACGGCGGTGGCGATGCTGGCATAACCGGTCAACACGACGATGCGCGTGTTCGGGTCGAGATCGTGCAATGCCTGAACCAGCGCCAATCCCGATGCGCCACCCATTTTCAGATCCACGACGGCAAATTCGGGCGGATTGGCTGTGGCCTGCGGAATGGCTTGTTCCACACTGTGTGCGACACTCACGCAAAAACCGCGTTTCGAGAGAGCGGCACTGAGTACCCGGCAAAATGTAATGTCGTCATCGGCCAGCAGCAACGTGGCAGCTTCGTCAGGGGGCAGATACCCTTCCCCTGCAAGGGGGAGGGTTGAGTGGGTAGAACCCACCACTTTCCGCTCTGCCGGAAAATTCGGCTTCATGTTTGCACTCGCGCGATGGGTAAGGTCAGCTTGGTGGTCGCGCCGCCAGACTCGCGGTTATACAAACGCACCGTGCCGCCCAACCGTTCCAGGGTGGCGTTGGCGAGGAATAGCCCCAGGCCGTGTCCTTCGGTTTTAGTGGTAAAGAAAACCGAACCTGCCTTGAGCGCGACTTCTTCGCTTAATCCCTCCCCGCTATCGTGTATTTCCAGTGTGAAATTTGCACTATCCCAACGGGTACTGATCGCAATTCCCTGCGGGCTGGCATCGGCAGCGTTGTTGAGCAGGTTCATCAGCGCGGCGCGCAGCGTCACATCTACGTTGAGCAGGGGGGCGGGCGGCACACCGTCAGTTTGGTAGTGGTATTGCGCGGTGGGACGCAGCAACTGCCATTCGTCCAGTACGCCTGCCATCAACTCATCCGCAGGTTTGAGCGCGCTCGCGCCGCTGTCCTGTGCGTTGAGCATGATTTTATCGAGGATGCGGCGGCAGGCGCGCACCTGTTCATCCAAAATGGACAGACTGTCGCGTAATTCGGCCGGGCTAAATTCTGTTTGGCAGAATTTGCCCGGATGGGCCTCTGTATCGTGCTGCAACTCGCCTATCACCACCGCCATCGTGGCGAGTGGCGTACCGAGTTCGTGAGCCGCGCCCGCCGCCTGTGTGCCGAGGGCGACGATGCGCTCGTTGCGCAGGATTTCTTCGCGTACCTGAACCAGTTGCGCATCCCGGTTGCGCACCGCCTGTGCCATCTTGACCACGAAATACGCTACCACCACCGCGCTGATGACAAAACCCAGCCACATGCCCAGCACATGGGTGTTGAATGCGCTGTCAGGGGCTATGTCCATATCCATCGCCATGCCCATGTCGTGGCTCATTTCCATGTCATGAGGGTTGTGTGGCAAGGGAATGTAATACACCATCAGCAAGCTGTAGCAGGCCGTGGTGAGTGCGGCCATGCCCCAGGTGTAACGGGCGGGCAGGGTCGCGGCAGCGATGACCAGCGGCAGCAGATACAGCGAAACGAACGGGTTGGTCGAACCGCCCGCGAAATACAGCAAAAAGCTCAGTGCCAGCACGTCGAGACCGGATTGTGCGAATAATTCCAGATTGCATACGGGGCGTTCGCTCTTTAGGCGCAACAGGCTGAAAAAATTGAGCGTGGCGAGTGTGGCGATGATGACCAGCATCGGCAGCCATGCCAGCTCGATATCCAATAGTTTCCATACTGTCAATAACGTGAGTAATTGTGCCGCGATCGCCAGGCTGCGCAAGTTGAGCAGGCGGCGTAACTGGCTGTGGCCGGGCAGGGCGGAAAAAGTCGTGTTAAGCATGGCGGGATTGTAAACGGTGCGCGGCGCTTGCGGGGTGCGACATTTTGTCGCAGGGCGCACGGCGTGGCGGCGCGTATAATCCGGGACTTTAGAAATTGACGAGAAAATTTATCATGAAAACAATCGGTAAACTGTGTGGCGTGTTGGGTGCGTTGTTGTTAAGCAGCAGTGTTTATGCAGGAGACATCAAGGTGGAAGGTGCATGGGCGCGCGCGACTGCACCGGGGCAGGAGGTGGCGATGGTGGATTTGTCCATCACCAGCAGCCAGCAAGCCCAGTTGGTTGGTGCTTCCAGCCCGGCCTGCAAGACGGTAGAGATACACAGGATGACGCATGATAACGGCATGATGCAGATGCGCGAAGTGCAATCGGTCGAGTTGCCCGCAGGTAAGCGCGTGAACCTGAGTTCGGGTGGCTATCACCTGATGCTGATCGGGCTGAAGAACCCCCTCAAACTGGGGGACAGTGTGGCATTGGCGCTGAATATCAAGGGCGCTGGCAAAACGATAAGCAAAGTTGAAGCAACGGCTGAAGTTAAATCGCTGACTGAGGCTGCTCCGCAAGCGAACGAACCTATGGGGCATATGCATCACATGCACCATTGATCGGGCAAATCTGCGTGTTTTGGTGGGGTCATGCCCCGCACTCCCCCTCGCACCCGATGAATCTTCCCTCCACGCGATTTGGTGTAGAATTCGCCGCAATTTTTGTCTGACTTCGCCTGTCAGCGAATGCAGGAATTTACCATCAAGGAATCCATCTATGACCATTTCGCCTTCTGCCGCAGATAAAAAAGCCCGTACGCTGTCCGAGGCGATGCCGTATATACAACGTTTTTTTGACAAGACTATTGTCATCAAATACGGCGGCAACGCCATGACCGACCCCGCCTTGCAGGAAGGTTTCGCGCGCGATGTGGTGTTGTTGAAACTGGTGGGCATGAATCCGGTGGTGGTGCATGGCGGCGGGCCGCAGATCAACGATCTGCTCAAGCGTGTCGGCAAACAGGGGCAATTCATCCAGGGGATGCGCGTCACAGACGACGAAACAATGGACGTGGTCGAGATGGTGCTGGGCAAGGTCAACAAGGATATTGTCAATCTAATCAACCGCTTTGGTGGCAAGGCGGTAGGTCTTACCGGGCAGGACGGCGCATTTATTCGTGCCAAAAAGCTGCTGGTCAAAAGCGAATCCGAGCCGGGTCAGATGCTGGACATCGGGCTGGTGGGCGACATCAGTTCGATTGATCCCTCCATCATTGCCTTTCTGGATTCGGGCGACTTCATTCCGGTCATCGCGCCGATCGGTGTGGGTCCTGCCGGTGAGGCCTTAAATATTAACGCTGACGTAGTTTCCGGTAAGCTGGCGGAAGTGTTGAATGCCGAAAAACTGGTGCTGCTGACCAATACGCCGGGTGTGCTGGATAAAAATGGCGAACTGTTGACCGGGCTGACCCCGCTGCAAATTGATGCGCTGGTGGCGGATGGCACATTGTCCGGCGGTATGTTGCCCAAGATCAGTTCCGCGCTGGATGCGGCACGCAGCGGCGTGCGTTCGGTACACATCATAGACGGCAGGGTGGAACACGCGCTGTTGCTGGAAATTTTGACCGACGAAGGTGTGGGTACGCTGATCAAGAGTAAATAGTGTCAGCGCCGCTGTGGATTTTTGATCTGGACAACACGCTGCACAACGCCGGTGCGCACATTTTTCCGCACATCAATCGCAGCATGACGGCTTATTTGCAGGAGCATTTGCAACTGGACGAGCAGGCCGCGAATGCGCTGCGCCAGCACTACTGGCAGCGTTACGGTGCAACGCTGAGCGGGCTGATGCGCCATCATGACACCGACCCCGCACATTTTTTGTGGCATACCCACCAGTTCTCCGAGTTGGACAAGATGGTGATTCGCACGCCGCGTCTGCGCCACTTGTTGCGCGCGTTGCCGGGCAAAAAAGTAGTGTTTTCCAATGCGCCCCAGCACTATGCGCAAGCGGTGTTGAAGTTGCTGAGGATTGCGGATCTGTTCGACGATGTGGTGGCGGTGGAACAGACGCGCTACCGGCCCAAGCCGGATTATTACGGCTTCAGGCAGGTGATGCGGCGGCATCACGTCAGTGCGGCGCAATGCGTGATGGTGGAAGACAGCCTGGAAAACCTGCAAGCGGCGAAAAGACTGGGGATGCGCACCGTTTGGGTAACTCCGGGCAGCAGGAATGCCGACTGCGTGGATGTAAAAATACGCGATGTGATGCAGTTGAACAGGGTGGCATCGGTATTTAAGTGGACGTTGTAGCTGTTTTGGGGGGAAGGAAAAAATGATTCTGATTCTTGGCACCAATGTGGCTGAAAAACCTGAGGAATACCAGCAGTTGCTGGCACATCTTGCGACCATGCCGGGCATCCGGACTCGGGTGCATGTCGAGCAGGGCAGCGAACAGTCGGTCACGGAAATTTATTTGATAGGCAATACCAAGGCTCTGAATATAAGCGATATGCAAAGCCTTCCTTGCGTGGATCGCGTGGTGCGGGTGTCCGAGGATTACCGTATTCTGGGGCGGCACAAGGATGACCAGCGTGCGACGCATTTTGAATATAACGGCATGCGTTTTGGCCAGGACACCTTGCAGGTGTTTGCCGGATTGTGCGCGGTGGATAACCGCGAACATGTCGAGATGATGCTCCGTGCGTTGCGCGACAACGGGCAAGTGTGTACCCGCATGGGTGCATACAAACCGCGCACCAGCCCTTATGCCTTTCAGGGGCACGGCAAGAATTGCTTGAGCTATGTATTTGAATTAGCTGGAAAATATGGCATCAAGGTGATGGCGATGGAAATCACCCACGAGTCGCATCTGGATGAAATCAATGAAGCCCTGCATCAGACCGGCAATCCGACTGGCGTGATGTTGCAGATCGGCACACGCAATACGCAAAATTTCGAGCTGCTGAAAATTGTCGGTCGTCAAACCGAGATGCCGGTTCTGCTCAAGCGCGGTTTCGGTATCACACTGGACGAATCGCTGAATGCGGCGGAATATCTGGCCTCCGAGGGTAACAGTCGGGTGGTGTTTTGCCTGCGCGGCATGAAGACCAACATGGGCGACCCGCATCGCAACTTTGTTGATTTTGCACACGTTCCGGTGGTCAAACGCCTGACGCGTATGCCGGTGTGTATAGACCCGTCGCATTCGGTGGGTACGCGCGCCGCCTCTCCCGACGGCATCATGGACATGATGCACGTCACGGCGCAAGGCGTACTGGCGGGCGCGAACATGGTGCTGGTGGACTTCCATCCCGTACCGACCGAGGCGCTGGTGGACGGTCCGCAAGCCATGCTGATGAACGAACTGCCGTATTTTCTGGAAGATGTGCAGATCGCCCGCGAGGCCTATTTAAAGCGTGTCGAGCTGCGCCAGCGTCAGGAATAGTTGCAGCAACTGAGCTGAAAACCCTATACATCGTATAAACAGGTAAAACCATGATGGAAAGCACAAATTTCTGATAATTGTCTGCAAATTGTCTGCAAATTGTTGACTGATTAGCCATGGCGCAATATCATGCGCCGCTGTAAGGATATGTTTTCGCCAACGTAGTCATCAGGGAGGTTACATCATGGTAGCAGGAACGAAGAAACCAGCCGTCAAAAAAGCGGCTGCCACGAAAGCAAGCGCTGCACCCGCAGCAAAAAAGACGGCAGATGCTGCTGTATGGCCTTTCCCGGCAGCCGCCACTAAATCGCCAGTCGCTGCAAGCAAGGCATCCGTAGCTAAAGCACCTGCTGCTGCAAGCAAAACCCCTGCTGTTGCAGCTAAAGCACCTGTCGCTAAAACCCCTGCTGTTGCAGCTAAAGCACCAGTAGCTAAAGCACCTGTCGCTAAAGCGCCTGCTGTTGCGGCTAAAGCACCTGCTGCAAAGCCAGTCGCCGAGAAAAAAGCACCAGTGAAAGCAGCGGCCAAGCCCGCCGCTAAACAAGTTGTGGCGCAACCCTCGGCTCAGGAACGCTACCGCATGGTCGAAACGGCAGCTTATTACATTGCTGAACGTACCAATTTTGCGGGTTGCCAAGCCGAACATTGGGCTCAAGCCGAGCGCGAGATTGCAGAAAAATTGGCTGAGTAATTTCTCTCAGTCATTTTTCTGGATGTAAAAAAACCGCACGAGTGATTTCGTGCGGTTTTTTTACGTCATTTGGATTTTGCGTTGACTGAATCAGGGTTGCGGGGTGAGGATCAACATTTCCGAACCGGCATCGTATTTCTGTAAATATTTACCTATTGTTTCAAAAGTCGCGGTGACCGGTTTGCCCGGCTGATCCGATGTGGAAACTTCGGCGCTGAATACCGAACCCAGTATCAGTTTGAGCGGGCTGACGTTGACGGTCTGCGCCTCGAAAAAGGCTTTCTCGTTGGCCTTGATCTTGCCGATGTCGCTGGTCTGGTAGATTGCCGCGTTGAGGACATCCAGCGTGTGTTCGGTGCAATTTTGTTTGCCCAGCGTGTAAGGGTTGGCGATCAGCGAGTAATGCGGGTCGTGTAGCGCCACATAGGTTGGCGAGTTGATGACTTCCAGCAGGCGTTGTTGCAGCTCTGGCGAAGGGATGATGATGCCCGCTTCCATGACGGCCACGCCCGAGAAGAAGTCCACCGGGAAATCCTGCACCAGGCTGCTGATTTCGGGATGGTCGTTCTGCTGATACAGGTTGTAAATTGCATAACCGGGCAGTTTGCGTCCATCCGCAGCGGTGATTTCGGAATACACCGCAAACGCGACATGGGTGAAGTGCATCCCTTCCGGCAATTCTGCTGCGGGGCGACCCATGCGCGCCAGAATGGCGACATGCGCACCTTTGCCAGCCAGCGTTTTTTCCACCTGCTTGGCGAACTGGATGATTTGTTCGGGCGTGAATTTAAGGGTTTCCGAGGCTGAAGAAGAGCTGAAACTCCCCCCCTGAACGGGGAGTGTTGCGAAGCACAAAGCAACGGAGAGCAGCGCGCTGGCTAATAAACGGATGCGCATAGGGGTGTCCTTGGTTGGGGTAAAGAAAAACTTGCGCAACGACTCGCTCTCCACAGCCCGCAAGCGGGAGAGGGAACGGTCATGGCAAGGGGTAGTCATTGACATGGCGGTTAAATGGCTTTGTCAGACTTTGCCGGGACAGGGGCGGGCTTTTTAAGCGCTTCATTGGGCGGCATGACGGTGATGGTTTCATCGGTGATGTCCAGCGGTGTGCCGATAGGCGCGGTGGCGGCATTTGCCGAGCCGCGCGCGGCCTGAGATGAAACTGCCCCCGCCGTGCCGCTGACCAGCCCGCCGATAGCCAGCGGAATGGCCGAAACAGCGGAAGTCACCTGACCTGATGCGGCGATGGAATGGCCAGCGCTGGCGCTGGCGTGTGAGCCGGATTGAACGGCGTTGCTTGATGCCTGCCCCGAATGGGTTTCGGCAAAGGCGCTGGAGGTCAGCACCAGCAGGATAAACAAGGCGTGATTCGATTTCATGTCATTTCCTTTTGAAGTGGGGGAGAAAGACCTTACGGCTCGGGCGTAATGATAAACATTTCCGAGCCTTCGTCATACTTTTTTAGATAGTTGGCGATGGTTTCAAAGGTGGCTGTGACCGGTGCGCCGGGTTGGTCGGATAGCGTAATCTCGGCTGAGAACAGCGAACCCAGCGCCAGTTCCAGCCCACTGACTTTCACGGGTTGCGCGGCATAATACTTTTTCTCGACCGCTTTGATTTTCCTTATATCGTCGGTCTGATAAATCGCGGCGTTGATCACATCCAGGGTGTGCTCGGTGCAGTTCTGGCGACCCAGCGTGTAGGGATTGGCGATGGCGGAGTAGTGCGGGTCGTGCAGTGCCGTATATACAGGGGAGGCGATGGTTACCAGTAATCGTTGCTGTAATTCGGCTGAAGGGATGATGACTCCCGCTTCCAGCAACGCGACACCGGCGAAAAAATCTACCGGAAAATCCTGTACCAGCGAGCTGGTGTCGGGGCGTGCATTGTTTTGATACAGGTTATAGATCGCGTAGCCGGGAATTTTTCTGCCGTCGGCGGTGGTGACTTGCGAATACACCGCGAATGAAACGTGGGTGAAGTGCATCCCTTCCGGCAATTCTGCTGCGGGGCGACCCATGCGCGCCAGAATGGCGACACGCGCACCTTTGCCAGCCAGCGTTTTTTCGACTTGTTTGGAAAAATGGATGATTTGCTCGGCGGGAAACTGTGGCGTACCACCCGCCTGACTACCGGCGAAGCCGGGGAGGCTGAAGATGAAAAAGATCATGCCAAACAGGTAGCGCATAAAGTCTCCAAACTGGTTCAAGCCACTAAACAGACCGCATCGGTCTTATACCACCGCCAACTGGTTGCGACAAGTATCGCATTAACGGGCGGCGAGGTTGTGTGTTATCTTTGCGCCCATTGAATTGTTGATGAAACCTAAGCCATGAGCCTGTTTTCCTTGATTGCCGCCACGTTGCTGGAATATTTCCAGCCGCTTTTCATGCGTAAACATTTGTGTGGCTGGCTGCCCGGTTACGCCGATTTTTTCCGCCATCATTTTAATGCGGGTGAATATGGTCACGGCAAGTTTGCATGGTTGCTGGCAGTCCTGCCGTTAATTTTTTGTCTGGTGTGGTTGTCTCGCTGGTTGGGCGATAGTCATCCGGTTTTTGCCTGGGCGCTTAATGTGCTGGTGTTATATGCCAGTCTGGGGTTTAGCCAATTCAGCCGGATTCTGGATGCGATTCAACGCGCTGTGCAGGGCGGAAAGATGGGCGAGGCACGCGATTTATTGAGCAAGTGGTGCGGCAAATCCTGCCATGAACTGGATGCCGATGAAATTGTGCGCCTGGCTGTCGAGCAGGCATTGCTCGCCGCCTTGCAGCATTTGTTTGGCGTGGTGCTGTGGTTCGCCTTGTTTAGCTTATTGGGGTTGGGCGGGGCAGCGGGCGCGTTAGGGTATTGTTTGGCGATCGGTTTGAGTGCGGGTTGGGCTGGCAAGACTGGCGAGGATGAAATCGGCGCGGAAACATTTGATCGCTTTGCCCAACTTATGCTGTATTTGCTCGAATGGTTGCCGATACGTCTGACTGCCGCCACCTTCGCCCTTGTCGGTAATTTCGAGGATACGGCTTATTGCTGGCGATCCCAGGCGGCAACCTGGGCGGACAGGGAAAAGGGCATTTTGTTGGCCAGTGCTGCGGGTGCGCTTGGGGTGCGCCTGGGGTTGCCGCTCATGCTAGACGGCAAAATGCTGCAAAGACCTGAGCTGGGGATAGGCGGCAAGGCGGAGCTATCCACACTGGGCAACACCACCCGGCTGATATGGCGCACGACGATAGTATGGCTGTTCGTACTGTTATTATTGGCGCTGGCGGGCTTGCTGGGATAAAAACAGGATTCAGCCCGCAAGGGGGCTTCCCCGTATAGCGTGGCTATCCAGGTTGTTGTGTGCAGGATTCGGGATGCTTTGGTGTAATGTAGCCGATGGCACTCTCCTCTTGTCGTACAATACCGCCCATGCATACCCGACACCCCTTTAGTTCTCTCACCCCCGATGTTGTGCTGGATGCGCTGGAGGGCATCGGACTGCATGGCGATGGTCGTCTGCTGGCACTCAACAGTTATGAAAATCGCGTCTATCAGCTGGGCATGGAAGAGGGCTCGCCGCTGATTGCCAAGTTCTATCGCCCCAAACGCTGGTCGAGTGCGGCGATTCTGGAAGAACATGCTTTTGTTGGTTCATTGGTCGAGCGCGAAATTCCTGTCGTACCCGCCTTGCTGATCGGCGGGCAAACGTTGCACGAATATAACGGTTTTCGTTTCTCGTTGTTCGCCAGACACGGTGGTCGTGCGCCTGAGCTGGAACACCGCGACACGCTGGCATGGATGGGGCGTTTTATCGGGCGCATCCATGCTGTCGGCGCGCTTAAAACTTACCAACATCGTCCCGCGCTGGATATTGAAAGTTTTGGTGTCGAGCCTGCCGGATACCTGCTGGAGCATGATTTCATTCCCGTTGAACTGCTTGAGGTTTATCGCGGTGTAGTCGCGCAGGCTTTGGACGGCGTGCGGCGCTGTTTTGATCGTGCGGGCGAGGTGAAAACGCTACGTCTGCACGGCGACTGCCATGTTGGCAACGTGCTGTGGACCGATGCCGGGCCGCACTTCGTGGATTTCGACGATAGCCGCATGGGTCCCGCAATACAGGATTTATGGATGTTGCTATCCGGCGAGCGCGCCTGTCAGTCCCGTCAGTTCGGCGACTTGCTGGCGGGCTACGAAGATTTTTATGATTTCAATCCGCGCGAAATGCATCTACTGGAAGCCCTGCGCACCCTGCGTTTGATTCATTACTCGGCGTGGATCGCCAGGCGTTGGGACGATGCGGCTTTCCCGGTAGCGTTTCCCTGGTTCAACACCCAGCGTTACTGGCAAGACCGGATACTTGAATTGCGCGAACAGATCGCGCTGATGGATGAACCCCCTTTGCCTTGCTAAACCCGTTTTCCCACCTTATGTCGCGGAAATGAAAGAAAAAATGACTAACGAGCTTGAAAAAATTACTTTAACTGAAGACCCGGCTTGTCAAACTCGTACCTCTCATCTCGACCTTCCCCCACTTTTGGGGGAAGAGTCAAGCGAATCGCGGCGTGCGTTGCACGTTTCTGAAACGATCATCGCAGCCACTCGGGATTGGCTGGAAAAAGCCGTTATCGGCCTCAATCTGTGCCCGTTCGCCAAGGCGGTACACGTCAAGCAGCAGATACGCTATGTGGTCAGTGCGGCCACCACCGAGGAGGCCTTGCTGCTTGATTTGCTGGTCGAGTTGCGCCGTTTGCAGGACACCGATGCCGACTTGCTCGACACCACTCTATTGATACATCCCTATGTTTTAACTGACTTTTTAGACTATAACGATTTTCTGGATACGGTGGATATTGCCGTCGCCGAGCCTGAATTCAATGATGCCTTCCAGGTTGCCAGCCTGCATCCGCGCTATCAGTTTGCCGGTACTCAAGTGGACGACATCGAGAATTACACCAACCGCGCGCCTTATCCGACGCTGCATTTGCTGCGCGAAGCCAGCGTGGATCGTGCGGTGGATGCCTTCCCCGACGCGGATCATATTCCCGACACCAATATCGAGACTTTGCAAAAATTGGGGCACACGGGATGGGAAAAGCTGGGACTCTTTAAAACTGTTTAGCCAAGCAACGTTTCGGCATTGCGCCGGTGTGCGGCAGCCGCCACTTCCTTGCTGACGATGGTCATGCCGATCGGGCTGAGGGCAATCCCCGCGAGCTTCAAATGCTGGATGGCGAAGGGGATGCCGATAATGCTGATGAAGCATAAGATCGCCGAGGCGAGATGCCCCAGTGCCAGCCAGATGCCCGCGAACAAAAACCAGATGACATTGCCTATCGTCCCCCAACTGCCCGTGCCGACATCATCGGTTTGCGTCAGGTCTTTGCGGTTGATGGCTTCCTTGCCGAAGGGGAAAAAGGAAAACTGTCCGATCACAAAACAGGCTTTACCCCACGGAATACCGATGACGGTGATGAACGCCAATAAGCCGACCAGCCACCAGCCCAGCCCCATCAGCGCGCCGCCCAAAATGAACCACAAAAAATTCCCGATACGGGTCATGCTTGCCTTTTGCCGAGCGTTTGCTGGCAGGATGTTATTGACTCGATTGATTTCGTTGTACTTCCTGATAAAACCGGGAGGTGTTTTTCCCGCTTTGTTTGGCAAGGTACATCGCTTCATCCGCTTGCTTGACGAGTGCTTCGGTATTCTGGGCATCATCCGGGTAGATGGCAATGCCGATACTCGCGCCCACATAACTGGGTTGACCATCCAGGTCGAACGGCGCTGACAGTGCCGTGATGATTTTACGCGCTACCAGCGAGGCGTTCTCGTCGGCTCCGATGTCATTGAGCACAAAGGTGAATTCATCGCCGCCTACCCGTGCTACCGCATCTGAAGTGCGTATGGTTTGCTTCAGCCTTTTGGAAACGCCCTGCAACAGTAGATCTCCCGCCGCGTGTCCCAGCGTGTCATTGATCTTCTTGAATCCGTCTAAATCCAGGAACATGGCAGCTACCTTGTATTGATTGCGCTTGGCCAGTGACAGGGAATGTTCGAGGTTATCCAGGAATAACGCCCGGTTGGGCAGATCGGTCAGGTAATCGTAGTGAGCCAAGTGCGCTATTTTTTGTTCCGCCTGTTTGCGTTCGGTCATGTCCCGGACGATACCGATAAAGTAACGCATCCCACCCAAAACCATTTCCGATACGGACAGTTCCATGGGGAATTGTTCACCATTTTTACGGATGGCGATCACCTCGCATCCACGTATTCCCGATGTCTTGCCATGGTTGGCATGTAAATACTGATAGAGGTAAGCATCAAATTCGGTATGGACAGATTCAGGCATCAGTATTTTCACGTTTTTGCCTAAAGCCTCTTGTTGCAAATGGCCAAAGATTTGTTCTGCTGCCGGGTTGAATCCCTGAATTTCACCCGTTTCGCTCAGGGTGATGATGCCATCCATGACGTTGTGGATGATGGATTGCAACTGATTCTGGCTCTTTTCAAGTTCCCCTTTGGTTTGCTTCAGGTTCATGACCATCTGCCAGAACAATTTAACCTCCGGGCCACTCGCCACTCTTTTACCCGCAAATATTTTGCTCACTTCGTCGGCAATGGAGTCATCGTGTGACAAGTTGTACACGATGCAGTCCGGATAATGTTTGCCAGCTTGCAAGGCCACGACAGCATCCAGATAGCTTGGAATGCCATGTTGGTTTGCCAACTGGATTCCAGGCGCACTCGGGTTCGGGTCGGCAATGGCGATCACCTTGACCAGTGTGTCCTCCAGGAACATCTCAAGCAGCGCATGTCCGCCACGTCCTGCGCCGATAATGATTACGGGATGACCTGAGACTCTGGGTGTTGTCATGTTTGTTCCTGAGTGAGTGGTGGGTTGATTCGGGTGTGATTCTGACACATTTTCAGAGTAGGGTTTTAACAAATTGCCGGGTCATTTTGTCAGTCGGAAAACTTCACCATTTTTTGATTTTAGTGGAATGGCGGCCAGGACTCTACCCTCCGTGTCATTAAGCCTTGTTGGCGGCGATCTGCTGGAACAGTTCCAGTCGTCTGGCGTTAATTTTGCCAGTGGCAACCGCTGTCAGTAGTGCGCAGCCGGGCTCATGCAGGTGATGGCAGTCGCGGAAGCGGCATAGTCCGAGGTAGGGTGCGAACTCGACGAAGCCTTGTTCGATGCCGCCCAGGCTTAGGTGGTGCAGGCCGAACGCCTGCACGCCGGGGCAGTCTATCAGTTCGCTGCTGTCGTCGAGCCAATACAGTTTGGCGTGGGTGGTGGTGTGTTTGCCGGAATCGAGCACGGTGGAGATTTCCCGCGTGGCGGCTTGTGCATCCGGCAGCAGGGCGTTGATTAAGGTGGATTTGCCCATGCCGCTTTGTCCGACCAGCACGCTACGGTGGCCGGCAAGATAGGGGCGCAGGGTTTCCGCATTTTCGTGCGCGCTGAGTTCCACCACGCGGTAGCCGATGGCGCGATAGGGCGCGAGTATTTTCCGCGCGGCGGCAGCGGCCTCCACCAGGTCGCACTTGTTCAGCACGATCAGCGCGTCCAGATTTTGCTCAAAGGCGGCGATCAGGCAGCGGGTCAGCACTTCATCGCTGAAGGACGGTTCGGCTGCGACCACGACGATGATCTGGCTGACATTGGCTGCGATCAGTTTGGAGCGAAAGGCATCCGAGCGGTGCAGCAAAGAGGTGCGCTGCGTGATGCGTTCGATCACCCCCTGATGGTCGCCGGTGCGTTTGACTTCGACCCCGTCGCCGCACACCGCGTCACTTTTTTTGCCGCGCGTCAGGCAAGGCAGCAGACCGCCATCCCTCAGGCGCACCAGATACTGACGACCGAAGGCTGCGACGATGCGACCCGGCAGGATGGCATTCAAAACAGGAACAGCGGCGTTCAAGGTTTGAACAGTGCGTCCACTTTGGCGGCGCAGATGAAGTCGTTTTCGGATAAGCCGCCGATGGCGTGGGTGCTGTACGCCACGCGGCAACTGTTGTAGCTGACAGCCAGATCGGGATGATGGTCTTCGCGGTGCGTCATCCACGCCACGGCGTTGACGAAGGCGATGGTCTGGTAATAATTCTTGAACGGATAAGTCTTGCTGATGCAAGCGCCCTCTTGTTGCCAGCCGGGCAGTTGTGTCAGCAATTCGTTGATTTCATGCGGCGACAGCGGCGGCACGCCGCCTTCACAGGGTTTGCATTGCTTGTTGCCGAGGTCGCAGACGATTGCCATGAGGTTCTCCTATTGCAGCTTGTAATAGCGGTTGAGATAGGCACCGAGATGCTGTTCTTCCTGTGCCGTCAGGTGTGCGCCCACGTTGCCGCTACAGAAACGGATTTGCTCGATCAGCTCATTCGCGTTATGTACCTTGCGGTCCGCGCGGGTAAAAATCGCGCTGCCATCGCCGCCCAGCATCGCCGCGTGGCAACTATTGCATTTGTATTGCTTAAACAATTTCTCTCCCGCCTGCGCGTTGCCAGCAGGGAAGGGGGTGGCAAAAGCCGCGTTGGCAAGTCCGAGTAACAGCAGGGCGTTAAGCAATTTCATCGGGATTTCCTTATTGGGCTTGTAAATGGGCGATGCGCAGCGCAGCGGGCGGATGCGAATCGTAAAACCTGGAATACAGTGGATCGGGGGTCAGGGTCGCTGCATTGTCCTGGTACATCTTGACCAGCGCGTTCACCAGATCGTTTGCAGCGGTCTGTTCTGCGGCGTAGGCATCTGCCTCGAACTCATGTTTGCGTGAATACGCCGCCATGAGCGGGCTTAATAAAAAACTGAATACCGGCATCACCATGAAAAATAGCAGCAGCGCCAGCGCGGTGCTGGGCGTGGTAACCCCCAGTCCGTGATAGAACCAGTCGGTTTGCATCAGCATACCCAGCAGCCACAGGAATGCCAGGCTCAGGGCAAAAGTCAGCACGATGCGTTTGACGACATGGTGATGTTTGAAGTGGCCGAGTTCGTGCGCCAGCACCGCCTCGATTTCCTCGATGTTGAGGCGGCTCAACAGGGTGTCGAAGAACACGATGCGCTTTGTCCTGCCGAAGCCCGTGAAGTAGGCGTTACCGTGCGCGCTGCGGCGGCTGCCGTCCATGACGAACAGGCCGCTGGCAGTGAACCCGCAACGGGCGAGCAAAGCCTCGATGCGCGCTTTCATCGCCTCGTCCTGCAAGGGGATGAATTTGTTGAACAGCGGCGCGATGAAAGTTGGATAAATGAATAAAATCAATAGGTTAAATGTTATCCATACGCCCCACACATACAGCCACCAGTAGCTGCCCATGCGTTCCATCAGCCACAACACGCCGAACAAAAGCGGCAGGCCGAGTACCGCACCGACCAGCAGCCCCTTGAACATGTCCATCAGGTACAGCTTCAGGGTTATATGGTTGAAGCCGAAGCGCGCTTCAATATAGAAGGTGCGGTACAGATTGAACGGAGTTTCCAGCAAGGAGGAGAGCAGCAGCACCGTCACCAGCGTGGCGACCCCTTGTGCGAGAGAGGAATCGAAGCTGCCCCGAAACTGGTCGGCCACCCACTGGATACCGCCCGCCAGCGTAAAACCCAGCAACAGCAAGGCATCGAACACGATGCCCAGCATGGCGGAACGCGTCTTGGCGGTCGTGTAATCTGCCGCTTTCTGGTGATCGCTCAACTGGATTTGTTCGCGGAAGGCGGCGGGTACGGCGGCGCGGTGCGCGGCGATATGCGCCAGATGGCGGCGCGCCAGCCACAGCCTGACGAGGGAGCTGAGCGCGAGTGCCGCGATGAAGATAAGGGTGAAATGCGTGGCTGTCATGCGAGTCTTAATGTTTTGGTGGTGGTCGGAAGTGTGGTTGTGACACAATGCGCACTTTATCGTTCATAGAGAAGCGCGCGAATTATGGCACAAAATGAAAATTACCTCGTCTGGATAGACATGGAAATGACGGGGCTCAATCCCGATACCGACCGCATCATCGAGGTCGCCATCGTCATCACCGACAATAATCTGGAAACCGTTGCCGAAGCCCCTGTGCTGGTGGTGCATCAGCCCGACAGCATCATGGACGGCATGGACGCGTGGAATAAATCCACCCACGGCAAGTCGGGACTCATCGAGCGGGTCAAGGCTTCCACGCTGGACGAGGCCGCAGTGGAAGAGCAGATGCTGGCTTTTCTCAAGGAATACGTCACGCCGCGCACATCGCCCATGTGCGGCAACTCCATCTGCCAGGACCGGCGTTTCATGGCGCGTACCATGCCGAAATTCGAGGACTATTTTCATTACCGCAATCTGGATGTCAGCACCCTCAAGGAACTCGCCAAACGCTGGAAGCCGGACATGGCGAAGGGCGTAAAGAAGCACGGCAAGCACGAGGCGCTGGCCGACATCTACGAATCCATCGCCGAGATGAAGCATTACCGGGAGCATTTCATCAAACTCTGATGCCGCAGTTGTTTCGTCCCATATTGCCTTGAGGTTATTCAATGAAATCAAGAATTTGTCAGCGGTGGCGTGCCTTTGGGGGGGTAGCAGAAGTTGCATATCCTGATACAGGGTTCGCTGATAGTCTTGGATGAGTTTTTGATTTTGCTTGAGGAAATCAGTTCGGTGGAGGACGTGAAGTTGGTGGCTGAGAAGATTATGGGCGCGATGTCCGTGGCGCATCTCTTGGGGAATATTGAAAAAACCATCAGTTTCAGCATCGGCGCGGCTGTTTATCCTGATGATGCGGCTGACGAAGAAAGGTTGATGCAGTGCGCCGATCAGGCCATGTACCTCGCCAAAGGCAGTGGCAGAAACAACTTCAAGTTTTACCAGAACGAGCAAGCCTGAGCGTTGCTCTTAATCACCCAGGAGGAGACTGTCATGTATCAACGTATTTTGGTTCCGGTGGACGGTAGCGAGACTTCAGACAAGGCGCTGCAAGAGGCGCTCAAGCTGGTAGCGGGGCAGCCCGCGCAACTGCTGTTGTTGCATGTGCTCGAAGACATGCAGTTTCTCGATGCCGAGGGCTATGTGAATTATGCGGAATTGCGCGAATTGACCCTCAACATGGGCAAACGCATGTTGGACAAGGCGGCAGAAATCGCCACACAGGCGGGTATAACGGCAGACAGCAAACTGGTTGAGGCGGCTGGCGAGCGCATCGCTAACGTTATTACTGCCGAGGCAAAAGACTGGCCTGCCGACCTGGTTGTGATCGGTACGCACGGGCGTTCCGGTTTCAGCCACCTGCTGTTCGGCAGTGTGGCTGAAGGCGTGGTGCGAGGGGCTCCCGTGCCGGTGCTGCTGGTGCGCAGCGCATAGTGCGTGGTCTGTAGGCTGGTTGTTTTTGGGCTATGTCGCAGTTAACGGTTGAAACTGCGTCGTTCATTGCAATGAGTTTACGCTGCGGTGCGGATAACCCAGTTAGCTGTTGCCCCTGCGCGGCAAGTTGGAATTTAAGCGTTTCTATCCCCACCAACAGTTAATCACGACATAACCTTTTTTTGTTCATACAGCGCGAGGGTTTTAATTCTGGCCAGCGCATGATCTACTATCGGCGCGGGGTAGTTCTGTCCGATGCGTATTTTGCAGACGTGCTGTTCGTTGACGGGCATAAGCGCTGGGGCGTGTAGCCATTTGATCGGGCAGTTGGCGAGCTCCGGCAGGTAGCGGCGAATAAATTTGCCTTGCGGGTCGAATTTTTCGGATTGGGTGGTAGGGTTGAAAATGCGGAACCACGGTTGTGCGTCGCAGCCGGTCGAGGCCACCCATTGCCAGCCGCCGTTGTTGGCGGCCAGATCAAAATCCAGCAGATGTTGCGCGAAATAGCGTTCGCCCCAGCGCCAGTCAACATGCAAATCCTTCACCAGAAAAGAGGCCGTCACCATGCGCAAACGATTGTGCATGAAGCCCGTCTGGTTGAGTTGGCGCATCGCGGCATCAATCAGCGGGAAACCGGTGCGCGCCTCGCACCAGGCGGCAAATTTGGCCGGGTCATTGGCAAAGGTAATGGCGTTAAATTGCGGTTTGAACGTCTGACCTTCAGCCAGCTGCGGTTGGTGGTGCAACAACATCTGGTAAAACTCGCGCCAGATCAACTCCGACAGCCACGTTTCTGCGCCTGCTCCGCCCATATCGTGCGCGTAGGCTGC
>Ga0210046_1000943_pt1 | contig 24557 bp, 21 predicted proteins | sample CryGeyCG2114_250_FD_185461 | JGI IMG/M metagenome (GOLD analysis project Ga0210046, IMG submission 185461) | Groundwater microbial communities from aquifer - Crystal Geyser CG18_big_fil_WC_8/21/14_2.50 (SPAdes) (version 2) | ecosystem: Environmental > Aquatic > Deep subsurface > Groundwater ... | reverse complement strand
AGGACATTCCGGGTGAACATAAAGTCGGCCTCATACTTCAGGATTGGCCGGTGATGATTGACGAAGGCCAAACCACTCATTATATTGGCGATGTGTTGGCTGGTGTAGTAGCCGACAGCGACCAAATTGCCCGCGAGGCGGTGGCCAAAATAAAGGTAGAATATAAGGTGCTGGTACCCGTAACCGATGTGATGAAAGCCATCGTTGGTGAGCGCGTTCATCCTGAAAGGCCCAACCACTTCGATACCACACAATTCACCATTGGAGATGCCGAAACAGCCATATTAAAGTCGGCATTTCGGTCCAATGGTCATTATGAAACGCAACGCGTTGAACATGGTTTTATGGAAAAAGAAGCCGCCATCGCCCAACCGGATGGGAAGGGTGGAGTGAAGCTTTTCAGCCAGAGCCAGGGCGTGTATGAGGACCGCCGCCAGGTGGCCATGATCCTGGACCTGCCGGAAGAAAAAGTAAGGGTGATCCTCGTGCCCAACGGCGGAGGTTTTGGCGGCAAAGAAGACATGACCATTCAGGGTCATACTGCCTTGTTCGCTTTTTTGATGAACAGACCGGTGAAAATCACCCTTCGGCGCGAAGAATCCATCCGAATGCATCCCAAACGGCATCCTGTTTTCATGGACATGGAATTGGGTTGCGATAAACAAGGAAAACTTACTGCCCTTAAATTAAAAGCCGTTGGCGATACCGGAGCCTATGCTTCGGTAGGGATGAAAGTGATGGAACGCGTGGCCGGTCATGCTTCGGGCGGCTATTTTATCCCGGAGGTAGATATTGAAGCTAAAACGGTATATACCAACAACATTCCCTGTGGAGCCATGCGCGGTTTTGGGGCCAACCAGGTGGCTTTTGCACTCGAAAGCTGCATCGATGATCTTTGCAAACAAAGCGGTTTCGACCGTTGGCAATTTCGGTACGACAATGCGCTTGTGGATGGACTTCGGACCTCTACTGGTCAAAAGGTAACGGGTGTGGGCATTCGTGCATGTCTCGAAGCATTAAAAACGGATTATCAAAAAGCTGCTTTTGCAGGATTGGCCTGTGCCATTAAAAATTCCGGTGTGGGAAACGGCATGAAAGATGAATCGCAGGTGAGCATTGAGATTGTTTCGGAAAACAAAATCCGCCTTCAACATGGCTGGACCGAGATGGGACAAGGCGTTCATAACATGGCCCTGCAAACTTTATGCGAAGAAACCGGGGTTGACCCTGACATCATTGAAGTGGTTGTGGATACGCAAGCGCAGCTCAAAACCGGGATGACCACCAGCTCACGCGCCACCGCTTTGGTGGGATTGGCCATCATCAACGCGGCCAAAGCCTTGAAATCCGATTTAAAGCAACATTCGCTGAAAGAGTTGGCCGGTAAAACCTATAAAGGAGAGTTTGTCTGCGACTGGACCACTAAACCCGGCACAGGCGTTGAAGACCCGATTATTCATTATTCTTACGGATATGCGGCACAGCTTTGTGTACTCGACGAAAAAGGTGAAATCATCCGCATGGTAGCAGCACACGATGCCGGCAAAATCATGAATCCCATGTTGTTCGAAGGGCAGATCGAGGGCGGTGTTCACATGGGTTTGGGTTATGCGCTGACGGAAGATTTGCCCATGAAAGATGGGTTCTTACTCAGCGAACGCATGCGCGATTTAAAAATCCTGCGCGCCCATGAAACCCCTGAAATCAAAGTGATTGGCGTGGAAGTTCCCGATCCCGTAGGCCCTTACGGAGCCAAGGGAATTGGAGAAATTGGTCTGGTGCCCACCGCAGCGGCTGTGGCCAATGCATTTTATGCTTTTGATGGGGTTAAACGGTCGAAATTGCCTTTGAAACGGTAATCTTTTTTCCCGACCCGCCGGGTTTTTTCCACCCCGGCGGGTCAATAGGTCATAAAAATTCCTATCTTTAATTTTTCAATTTCTGAAATAATAAAATACAGAACTTCATGTCCATCATACTTAAAAACGCCACTTTTATCCACTGGAAAACGTTGGAGTTTACCCAAACTTCCATTAAAGTTGAGTCCGGTTTAAATGGAGGAATTACTTTTCTACCAGTGGATCTTTCCGGGATCGATATCAGCAAAGATGAAGTAATCGACTGTACCGGAAAGCTGGTCACCAAAGCCTTTGCCGTTGGACATCACCATGTTTATTCGACCCTGGCCCGCGGGATGCCTGTTCCGCCAAAACAGCCGGAGAACTTTCTTCAAATACTGGAATACGTGTGGTGGAACCTCGACAAGGCACTCGACAAAGAAATGATTGAAGCCAGTGCTCTGTCCACGGCCATGGCCTGTGCCAAGGCCGGGTCTGCTTTTGTGATCGATCACCATGCTTCACCCAATGCTATCATGGGTTCGCTGGAAATCATTGCCAATGCCTTCGATCGGGTGGGGGTTAGCCATTTGCTGTGTTATGAAATCTCCGATCGCGATGGAGTGGATAAAGCAAATCAGGGACTTCAGGAAACAGCAGATTATATTCAGGTAAATCAGGGACTTGTAGGGCTTCACGCTTCATTTACCGTAGGAGATGAAACCCTGACAAAAGCCGTAGACCTGATGGCAAAAACCCATTCAGGAATTCACATTCATGTGGCTGAAGATATAGCCGATCAGCAACAATGTGAGCAGGAGCACAACATGAGGGTAATGGAACGACTTCATCAGTTTGGGGTGCTCAATTCTCCAAAAACCATTCTGGCGCATTGTCTTCACCTTAGTGAAAACGAGCGCAGTTTAATCCGGAATTCACCTGCCTGGATCGTTGAAAATGCAGAAAGCAACCTGAATAACAATGTTGGCCACTTTCGTGGGACAAATCTCGGCAAGAACATCATGCTGGGTACCGATGGAATGCACAGCGACATGCTCCGAAGTGCGCAGGCAGCTTTTTTCGCCGGACAGGAAGCAGATCAAATCAATGTGCCGGAAGCCTACCGCAGGTTTAGAAATGTGCATCATTATTTAGCCGACAATCACTTTGAAGGCGATGGGGAAAACAATCTGGTGGTGCTGGATTATGATTCACCAACACCCATTACCGAACATAATTTCTTAGGGCATTTTGTTTTTGGATTGTCATCCAACCACATCCGTCACGTGATCTCCAACGGAAGTTGGCTGGTGAAGAATAAAAGACTCACCAATGTAAATGAAAAAGAACTATTGACCTTCGCCAAAGAGCAGGCTTTGCGACTTTGGAAAAAGCTTTAGCACCTTGTTTGGAATGATTTTCTTATCACACATGTTCTTCCTTTTTCCGGCAATTATTTCACGCAAAGTGCGCGGAGCCTTGTTTCGCAAAGATCGCAAAGTGATAAAATTTTTAGCTCACAATACTTCTTTGCGAACTTTGCATACTAAAAACTTAGCGCACTTTGCGTGAAACTTTTCTGCCGTTACCCGGTTAGGATTAAAATAACATTTGACAGATCATTTTTCACAAAGATTGCCTAACTTTGAGCCTCATTAAATTGGTTGCCATGATCCAGGTTTATCACAATCCACATTGCAAAAAATCACGCGCCGGACTTCAGTTTGTGCAGGAAAGGACTTCTGATGTGGAGATTATCGATTATCTCAAAAATCCCCTGACCGAAAAGGAATTGAAGGTATTGCTGATGAAACTCAACAAAAAACCGCAGGAGATGGTGCGTACCCAGGAAGCTTACTATAAAAGTGAACTGAAAGGCCAGCAGTTTAATGATGGAGAATGGATCCGGATTATGGTCGAAAACCCAAAACTGATCAAACGACCCATTGTTGTAAAGGGAAACAAGGCTATTTGGGGCGATCCGGTGGAAGAATTGGAGGTGCTTTTTTGAGCTGGAAGTCCGAAGTCCGAAGACGGAAGTAAGATAAAACTGGAGAATAAAGTGAAGCGTAGGATAAAATAATTGTGAAGACATAATAATCTTCCAGCTTCGATCTCCCGACTTCCGGCTATTGAAACATAAAATAACTTATATACAAATACATAAATCAATCACCATGAGCTTCAGAACTGAACACGACACGATGGGCGAGGTGCAGGTTCCCGCCGATAAATACTGGGGAGCACAAACACAGCGCTCGAAGATGAATTTTAAAATCGGACCCGAAGGTTCCATGCCCGAAGAAATCATTATGGCTTTTGCCTACCTGAAAAAAGCAGCGGCTCTGGCCAATGCCGAACTGGGTGTCCTCGCCACCGAAAAAGCTACCCTGATCGCCAAAGCGGCCGATGAAATCCTGGATGGCAAACTGGCCGGGAATTTCCCGTTGGTCATCTGGCAAACAGGTTCGGGAACACAGTCGAACATGAACATGAACGAGGTAATTGCCAACAGAGGCCATGTGATCAAGGGAGGTTCCCTCGACGATAAAACCAAATCGCTTCATCCCAACGATGATGTGAACAAATCACAGTCGTCGAACGACACTTTCCCTACGGCCATGCACATTGCAGCTTACAAACTGATCATGGAAGTGACCATTCCCGGCGTTCAGAAGCTGCGTGATGCCCTGGCAGAAAAAGCCGAAGCTTTTAAGTCCATCGTTAAAACCGGTCGTACGCACCTGATGGATGCCACACCGCTCACACTCGGACAGGAATTTTCAGGCTACGTGGCCCAGTTGGATTTTGGCTTGAAAGCCCTTAAAAACACCCTGCCACACCTTTCCGAGCTGGCACTGGGAGGCACTGCCGTTGGAACCGGGCTCAATACGCCAAAAGGATATGCTGAAGAAGTAGCAGCGCAAATCGCCAAACTTACCGGATTTCCATTCGTGACAGCACAAAACAAATTTGAAGCCTTATCGGCACACGATGCCATCGTGGAAACATCCGGCGCTTTAAAGCAACTGGCCGTGAGCCTGATGCACATTGGGAACAACATCCGTACGCTGGCTTCGGGTCCACGTTGCAGCATTGGCGAAATTCAGCTTCCAGCCAATGAACCCGGATCAAGCATTATGCCCGGAAAGGTGAATCCCACCCAAAACGAAGCACTTACCATGGTTTGTGCACAGGTCATCGGAAACGATGCCGCTATTACCGTTGGCGGGATGCAGGGACATTTTCAACTGAATGTGTTTAAACCGGTGATGATTGCCAATTTGCTGCAAGCTGCCCGTTTGTTGGGCGATGCCTGTGTTTCGTTTACCGATAATTGTGTTGTTGGAATCGAGCCCAACTACCGCGTACTACAGGAAAAACTTGAAAACTCATTGATGCTGGTAACCGCATTAAATACCCACATTGGATATGATAAATCGGCCAAGATTGCCAAGAAAGCCCATGCTGAAGGCACCACCTTACGTGAAGCCGCTTTGGAATTGGGACATTTAACTGATGAGGAGTTTACACTTTGGGTAGATCCCAGGAAGATGATTTAATTCGATAAACCAATTATTGTAAAAAAAGCTGTCCCGGAGTTTGGGGCAGCTTTTTTTGATAAATCCTTAAAAATGCGATCAAAACCGAAATATTAATATGAATATTTCGGTTTGAACCGAATATTTAATAATTTTGCTTGAATTGATCAATATAAAATGATACCAAGACAACTTGACATACTCGTTCAGGAGAGAATGGATGATAAAAAAGCAATCATTATTTTCGGGCCAAGACAATCCGGAAAAACGACTTTGCTTAAGAAGATCGTTAACCGGGATTCTTCAAATGTTTTGTGGTGGAATGGAGACGAGACCGACATCAGGCAAATGCTCAAAAATCCCACCAGTACTTTGCTACAATCACTTATTGGCAAGAACAAGTTGCTAATTATTGATGAAGCTCAAAGAATTGAAAACATTGGGCTATGTATCAAATTGATTTTTGATAATCTGGAGGATGTAAAAGTAATCGCGAGCGGATCATCAGCTTTTGAATTGGCTAACAAAATTAACGAACCCCTGACAGGTAGAAAGTGGGAATTCTTCCTTTACCCTCTTTCTTATTCCGAAATGGTTGATTATCATGGTGCGATAACCGAAAACCGACTCATTGAACAAAGAATGATATATGGCTATTATCCTGATGTTGTGAATAATCCCGGAGATGAAAAAGCCATTTTACAGCAGTTATCCGACAGTTATCTTTACAAAGATATTCTTACCTGGGAGAATATACAAAAGCCCGATCGTCTGGAGACACTGATTCAAGCATTGGCATTTCAGTTGGGGAATGAAGTTTCGTATTTTGAACTTTCAAAAATTACAGGGCTCGATAAAGAAACTGTTGAACGCTATATCATCCTGTTGGAGAGGGCGTTTATTGTATTCCGATTGAGATCGTTTAGTAGAAATTTAAGGGCAGAATTGAAAAAGAGCCGCAAAATATACTTCTACGATAACGGAATACGCAATGCAATCATCCGAAACTATAACTCCATTGGCTTAAGAAATGATGTCGGAGCCTTGTGGGAAAACTTTCTGATTAGTGAAAGAATGAAGTTTCTCCAATACAATAAAATCTACGCCAACCATTATTTTTGGCGAACACACAGCCATCAGGAAATCGATTATATCGAGGAAAGAAATGGGAAGCTCTTTGCATTTGAATTTAAGAGGAAGAGAACGCCAAACTATAATTTTCCAAAAACCTTTGCCAATACTTACTCTGAAAGCGAAGGTCAGGTAATCACACCCGAGAATTTTGAAGGATTTATCAGATAAGCGAAGAACCTTTTTTTATGCGTATACTTTAATGTCCCATTTCAATACCGTAAAATATCGTCAAGTCCCTGTTTCACGAGTTGAGTTGTTTCAGGTAGTCTTCCATGCCTTCCTCAGCCAAATCGAGGAGGTCTTTGTCATTTGCGGCCTGTTTATAGGATTGAACATATTCCGCACGAGTTAATTGATCAAGATAAATTTGTAAGGCTTTTTCAATGATTTTGTTCTTGGGCATCGACATGCGTTTAGCCATATTGTTGAGCTTAACGAGGAGCTCATCAGGCAAGGTGCTGGTAAAGGTGATCATGCTTTTCGATTTATATTTACAAATCGTAAATATAATTCGATAATGATTAAAAGTCAATTCGAAATCTGATCAGGAAAGCGCCTTTACAAGATCGGTCTAGATCTATCTCAAAAGATTGCTCATTATAATTACTCTTGATACTTCCCCGTTTAATCTTTCAACTGATTATTCACCAACCTGTTGGTGTATTGCTGCAAAAATGATTTGAGCTGAAGCTCCAGACTATCCGCAATGATGGGTTGTTCTGCAATCAGGTTGCGATTGTGGGAATGATCTAAAATGTTGTTAAAAAGTGCAGTGGAATGTTCGCCATCAAACAAGAGGCTATAATTGCCGGAGGTAATTTGCATCATCCCGCTTACGGGCTGCACCACCAACCGGGGAGCCGCGGTATCGAACAGGCTGCTGCCAAAGGCGACTTCGGTATCCGCAAAGTTGAGGTAGTCGAGAATGGTGGGACCTAAATCTGTTTGCTGCGCGGTGCGGTGATCGACTCCTGATAAAGTGCTGTCGCCAGGGGCAAACAGCATAATCGGAATGGCATAGCGCCCCGAAGTGTTTTTGTAATAACTCAATTGTTCAGAAGTGAGGCTGGCACCGGGTTCAAGTAATTTGTCCTTATCCGATACCAGTACCGACTGTGCAGGATGATCAGCCAGAATCACAAACAAAGTGTTGTTATACCAGGGCATGGTTTTGGCCGTTTCAAAAAACTTTTTCAGGGCATAATCCGAATAACGAACCACGCGGTGGATGCGCAAATCACCTTCCGGGAATTTTTCCTGAAGGTGTGCCGGAACGTGGTATGGATAATGCGAACTCAGCGTAAACTCGAAAGCGAAAAACGGCTGTTGAAAGGTGTTTAGCTTCTGTGCCATAAATTGCAGAAAAGGTTCGTCGTAAATGCCCCAATATCCATCGTAATCGGCATCGTTGTTGTATTCCTGTCGGCCATAATAATTCTGAAATCCGGCATAACCGGCAAACCCGTCAAAGTCCATGGTGCCATTGGTTCCGCCATGAAAAAACGCGGTTCTATATCCTTTTTCGTTGAGAATCTGTGTCAATCCCCGCGTTTTGTTGGTACTGTAAACGGAAGTGATATACGGATCGTCCATCAAAGCAGGAAGTCCGATCACCACCGCAGGAATGGCATCGATGGATCGCAATCCGTTGGAAAACGCACTGTCCATAACCAGTACCTGTTGTGAAAGGGAATCCAGAAATGGGGTGAACCCGTTATATCCATTTAAAAAACCAACATATTCGCGCGAAAAACTTTCCAGCAACAGTACCACCACATTTTTTGGATTGGGAACACCACTTTTCCCAAAATGATGTACCACCGGGTAAATGTTCCTCGCCTTTTCATCGGACATAAAGTTTACCGGGGTCAGTTCATCGTGACCGTAGGTGGTCATCGCGGTAAATACCGAATTCAACACAAGCGGCATATGGGCGGCCGATACCGATTTGGAGGCATGCATAATGGCTAACGGACGCAGTTGTACTCCTCCCCGGGCACCCATCAGCGATAATCCCAACAGCAGAAAAGGAGTCAGACCTTTGACCAAAATATTAAACCAGGCAGGCCTGCGAGTATCTTTTTCTTTCGCTCTTTTCCATGTTTTTTGGTTCACTTTTGGATAAATCTTCCAAACTAAAACCATTATCACCACAGCCAACACCGATACGTACCAGTAATCGGCGATAAATCCCGGAAGAAGTACTTTCACATCATCGCTCATCACGATAAACTTCCACACATCGGCGGTGGAACGTTTCTGCACAAAGTGAAAATACACCGAGTCGGCCATGTTGGCAATCAGCAAGAAAATATTGACTGAAACAAATAATACTTTCAGACCAAGCTGGAATCCTTTTCTCATTAGTAGGCGGCTCAAAGGCAAAACCTGTGGCAGGATGAAGAGCATATTAAAATAAATCAGCACCGACACGTCGAAACGCATACCGATGATAAAAATGCGGATGAGTTCCGTGATCGGGATGTCCTGATAGAGTCCAACGTTGAAGAAATAGAAAAATAAACGGGCGATGAAAAAAAGGAACAGTGCTAGCAGCAGCCGCTTGATTAACAAGCCTATTTGGTAAAAATACCCGCTCATGCTATTTCCAGGCTTTGGCCACCAGACCGGTGCCCGTTTTATGGGTATTGGCAACATCCATAGCGTTGAGGATCAGCACAAATGGAAAGGTAACCAGGTAATAAAAGGGCAGCACAATATAAAACAAGGCCGAAGTATTCAACATCATGATGGGATATTTCATGCTGAGTTTCCAGCCGATTTTCCCGGGAGGGCCATACTGGTAGTAGACTTCTGACCGGGAGAATCCGGCCCTTTTCAATTTATCTGTAATGTCCTGAATGCCGTAACCATCGCGTACATGTTCGTCGATAAAACCCTGGGCACCATCGTGATGGTCATCGTGGTCGTGATCGGGATGTACATCCGAGCCACCCTGATCTGACGGGGTGGAAACCAGCAACATGCCTTCAGGTTTGAGGGCTTTGTAGAAGTTTTTGAATACGAGTTCGTCTTCTTCGATGTGTTCCATCACATCCACACACAACACCAGGTTGTATTTGTCCGATTCATTTATTTTGGTGAGGTCGGCTTCCGCGAAAGCGGCATTGGTCAACCCTATTTTCTTAAAAAACTGGTTGCAATCGTCTATTTGCTCTTGTTTCACATCCACGCCTTTGATGGTCCAGTCTTTATTTTTGGAGGCGAGATAATAGTCGTATTGACCGAAACCGGAGCCGGCATCCAGAATCATCTGTTTGCCGCTGACCGATTTAGCCCACAGTTTAACTTCTTTGCGGATGTGCCACGAACGCAGCAACAGCAGGTCGAGCAGGTGATAAAAGAGTTTTCGGAGAAACGGAGCGCTGTTAAATGCTACGCCAAGTTTTCGTTTTATGGGATCATATTTCATTTGAGTGGGTACTGTAGGTAAGAGATTAGATCAAAAATACCTGTTGGTTTTAACTATTCCTTGAGCAGGTTTTCGATGTTTTCGATGTAGTCGAGCGAGTCGTCGATGTAAAAATACAACTCGGGAACAATCCTGAGCTGATGGCGGATACGGGCTCCCAGCTTCCCTCTGATTTCGCTGGTATGCTTCCGGATATTGGCGATGACGGCTTCTTTGTTTTTGGTGGCAAAAAGGCTCAGATAGACTTTTGCTGTCGACAGATCGGGGGTTACCACAATTTTGGTGACCGAGATCATGGCACCCAATCCGAGGTGGACAAAGTCGCGTTGAAAAAGTTCGCTAAAATCCTGCTGAAGCAGCTGATTTATCCGTTGTTGACGTTTTGATTCCATGGGGCAAAATTAGTTTTTTTTTGGATATGAAGGGTTTTAAAAAGTAAACCGCAGAGACGCGAAGGCGCAGAGAGATTGTTGATGAAAACTTCGCGCCTTAGCGCCTTCGCGGTGAAAACCATTAAAAAACAGCCTTCGCGATTTCTTCAATGTTATCCGATTTACCCATGGTATAGTAGTGCAATACGGGTACACCTGCCGCATACAGCTCTATGGATTGTTGGATGGCCCATTCTATGCCCACCTGTCGCACTTGCTGGTTGTTTTTGCATTTGATCACTTCTTTCACCAAATCAACCGGGATATCCACGTTGAAAGTTTTTGGGAGAGCCGTTAGTTGTGAGGCGGTTGTAAAGGGTTTTAATCCGGGTATGATGGGTACTGTGATTCCTTTCTCGCGACAGCGTGCCACAAAATCGAAATATTTTTGATTGTCAAAAAACATCTGAGTCACGATATAAGAAGCTCCTGCCTGGATTTTCTTCTTCAAAAAATACAGGTCACTGTCCAGATTGGGCGATTCGCCATGTTTTTCCGGGTAACCGGCCACACCGATACAAAAATTCATGGAGCGCGTGTTCAGGAGGTCTGCGTCCAGATAAATACCCTTGTTGAGGTTGGCAATTTGTTTCACCAGATCCAGTGCATGTTCGTTGCCATCGGGTTCAGGCACAAAAATACGCGTTCCGGGTTGAGGATCGCCCCGCACCACCAGCACATTGTTGATGTCGAGAAACTGGAGGTCGATGAGGGCGTTTTCGGTTTCCTCACGGGTAAAGCCTCCGCAGATGATGTGTGGCACTACATCGATACCAAACCTGTATTTGATGGCCGCCGAAATTCCCACCGTTCCCGGACGTTTGCGAACGGTATGCTTCTTCATCAGGTTATTAGGCAGGTTTTCGTACACCACTTCCTGTTGGTGGTAGGTGATGTTTATAAAAGCCGGATCGAACTTCACCAGCGGATCGATGGCCTGTTGGATGCTGTCGAAATTGTGCCCTTTTAGCGGAGGAAGCAACTCAAACGAAAACAGTGGTTTTTTGGCTTCGGCAAGATATTGTATGATGGTTCTTTCCATGTGATTTGTGTGATTTTGTTATGATTCCACTAAATTAACGGGCAATAATTTTTCAATGGTTTCCACCGGAAGGCTTTTCCTCGCAGCATAATCCGCCAACTGATCGGGAAGCAATTTGCCTACATTAAAATACTGGGCATCGGGATGGGTGAAATAGTAACCGCTTACCGAAGCCGCCGGGTACATTGAATAACTCTCGGTGAGTGTAACTCCCGTATTTTCTTCTGCTTTCAACAGATTGAAAAGCGTTTCTTTTTCAGAATGTTCCGGACAAGCAGGATATCCCGGTGCGGGGCGAATTCCGGCATATTTCTCCTTTAAAATCGACTCTATATCTAACGATTCATTCCTGGCATAACCCCAAAGATTTGTACGCACCTGGTGGTGAAGCCATTCGGCAGCCGCTTCGGCCAACCGGTCGGCCATAACTTTGAGCATGATGGCGTTGTAATCGTCCTGATCGGCTTCAAAACGGGCCACATGGGGCTCGATGCCCAATCCTGCTGTCACCACAAAACCACCTATATAATCGGTTTTGTTTTTCTTTTCGGGAAGAATGAAATCACTCAAACACAGGTTGGGCAAATCGCCTTCTTTTTGTTCCTGATTGCGCAGAAAATGCAAGGTGTCCAGAGGCTGGGTTTTATTGTTATCCTGATAAATCCGAACACTGTCGCCATCGGCCAGAGCCGGAAAAATCCCCACAACTCCTTTGGATTGAAGCCAGTTTTCCTTTCGGATGGTTTCGAGCATTTCAAGGGCCTCTTCGTAGAGTTTCTTGGCTTCAACCCCTTTGACAGGATCGGTAAAAATATCGGGATATTTGCCATTCAGTTTCCAGGCATGGAAGAAAAAGGTCCAGTCGATATAAGGTATTAATTCTTCGATGGGGATATTTTCAAATACGGTAATACCTGTTTTCGAGGGCGTTACCGGGCTATAGTTTTCCTTTCCGGGATAAAAAGCATTGGCCCTGGCTTTTTCAAGCGAAATGTAGTGATGTTGGTTTTGCTGGTTGTTATTTTTGTGGCGAAGCTGTTCGTACTCTTCCTGGATTTGCTTTACATATCCGGGTTTTTCATTGCTATTCAGTAACTTATCCGCCACTCCGATTACCTTGGAGGCATCGCGTACATGGACTACGGGTTGCAAATAATGGGGCGCAATTTTCACGGCCGTGTGGATGGGCGAGGTGGTAGCTCCACCGATGAGCAAAGGAATATCCATGCCTCTCCGCTCCATTTCTTTGGCCACCAACACCATTTCTTCCAGCGAAGGCGTAATCAGTCCGCTTAATCCGAGGAGAACCGCGTTTTCTTTAATCACTGTTTCGAGGATGATTTCTGCGGGCACCATCACTCCCAGGTCGATGACTTCGTAGTTGTTGCACGCCAGTACCACGCCCACAATGTTCTTACCAATGTCGTGTACATCGCCTTTTACAGTGGCCAACACAATTTTGCCATTGCTCACCTGTTTTCCCTGACTTTCGAGTTCGATGTAAGGGAGTAAGATGGCCACGGCTTTTTTCATCACACGGGCACTTTTCACCACCTGGGGCAAAAACATCCGGCCCGAGCCAAACAAATCGCCCACCTTGTCCATGCCATTCATCAACGGTATTTCGATGATGTCGAGGGCACGTGGGTAAAATTTCCGGGCTTCTTCCACATCCACATCAATAAAGTCGAGGATGCCTTTTACCAGGGCGTGTTCCAGTCGTTCTTCCACCGGAAGGCTGCGCCAGGCACTTACCTGCTGTTCTTTTTCGATGCCTGTATCTTTCATGTTTTCGGCGAAAGCCAGCAGTCGTTCTGTTCCATCACGCCGGCGGTTGAGCACCACATCTTCCACCAGCGTTTTGAGGTCGGCTGGAATTTCATCGTAAATCTGCAACATTCCCGGGTTCACGATGCCCATGTCCATGCCGGCTTTAATGGCGTGAAACAAAAACACCGAATGGATGGCTTCGCGCAGGGTGTCGTTGCCACGGAATGAAAACGACAGGTTGCTCACACCCCCGCTGACCTTGGCGTGGGGCAGATTGGCCTTGATCCATTTCACAGTGTTGAGATAATCCACCGCATAGTTGTTGTGTTCCCTGATGCCTGTCGCAATGGCCAAAATATTGGGATCGAAAATAATGTCTTCGGGTGGAAAACCGGCTTTTTCGGTGAGGAGTTTATACGAACGCTCACAGATTTCGATTTTCCGTTGCAAATCGGCGGCCTGACCCGCTTCGTCGAAGGCCATCACCACCACGGCGGCACCATAGCGGCGCACCAGTTTGGCATGGTGCAGAAATTCTGCTTCCCCGTTTTTCAGGCTGATGGAGTTGACAATGCCTTTTCCCTGAATGCATTTTAGGCCGGCTTCTATCACATCCCAGTTGGAAGAATCCACCATAATGGGCAACCGCGATACATCCGGATCGGAAGCCAGCATATTGAGAAAAGTGGTCATTTCATGGGGGCCATCCAACATGCCATCGTCCAGGTTCACATCCAGAATCTGAGCTCCTCCTTCCACCTGGTGGCGAGCCACGGTGAGGGCTTCTTCGTATTGTTTGTTGCGAATCAGGCGTGCAAACTTGATGGATCCACTCACGTTGGTGCGTTCGCCGATGTTGATAAAGTTTTTTTCTTTTTCGATTTTCACCGGTTCCAGGCCACTGATTTCGGTAATATGCTGTGGTTGTGGTGCTTTTCGGGTGGTGTATTGAGCCGCCAGTCTGGCAATCTCGCGAATGTGATCGGGCGTGGTTCCGCAGCAACCTCCCACGATGTTGAGGTTGTGGTTTTCCAGAAAGCCCTTGATATGACGACCCATTTGTTGGGGAGTTTCGTCGTATTCGCCAAACTGGTTGGGCAAACCCGCGTTGGGATACACACTTACATTAAAAGGAGCAATGCGAGAAAGTTCTTCCAGGTGCGGCCTGATTTGTTCCGCTCCCAGCGAGCAATTGAGTCCCACGCTTAACAAGTCGATGTGGGAGGTGGAATTGAAAAATGCGGCCAGTGTTTGGCCCGAAAGGGTTCTGCCGCTGGCATCGGCAATGGTTCCGGAAACCATGACCGGTATACGGATCTTTTTTTCTTCGGCCAGCAGATCGATGGCGAACAAGGCGGCTTTGGCGTTGAGGGTGTCGAAGATGGTTTCTACCAGCAGGATATCTGCCCCTGCTTCGAGCAGGGCTTTGGCCTGTTCGTAGTAGTTGTCGCGCAATTGGTCGAAGGTGATGTTCCTGTATCCCGGGTCGGTGACTTTTGACGACATGGACGCCATTTTGTTGGTTGGTCCCATGGCACCAGCCACAAACCGGGGTCTTTCGGGATTCTTTTTGGTAAAAACATCTGCTGCCTGCCGGGCCAGCATTACCGCAGCCCGGTTGAGCTCAACAACCTTGTCTTCCATGCCGTAGTCGGCCATGGAAATGCGGGTGGAGTTGAAGGTATTGGTCTCGATGATATCGGCTCCGGCCTCCAGATAGGCTTCGTGGATTTCACGGATGATCTGTGGTTGGGTGAGGTTCAGCAGGTCGTTGTTGCCTTTTTGCAGGATGGTAACATCTGTAAAAAGGGTTCCCCGGTAGTCTTCTTCTTCGAGTTTGTATTGCTGAATCATGGTACCCATGGCTCCGTCGAGGACGAGTACCCGTTTTTTTATTTCGGTAAAAATTTGTGTGTTCATCATCGTTTCACTCCGTTTAGTTGGTGTTTGATGGTTTTTTAAGCCATGGCAAATGCTTTACAAGAAAAAGAACCCGGGTTCCTAAGCAGCTACCAAATTAACAAACATTTTTTTCATTAGTTAAGCATTAATTTATCATTTCCTACTCAATTTGAGCAGGTTAGGTATTGGCACCTTTTCCTTGCAGCAGGTTGCCAGGGTTTCTGTGAGCCTAATCTCTCCACCCTTCTTTATAAATCACTACATCCTGAACGGACATGAATTACGCTGCAAAGATAGAATTAATTTAAATAAGGAACCTGTCTGAGAAAATTAATAAGCCTTCTTGCACATTTAAAAAACGTTTCTCGTCCACTCCACTGTTAAATACCTGAACAGTATTGGCCTTTCAAAAGCCTTGGTCCAAAATGTGCTCAACAAGTTTTCATCACCAACCTATACCTTGCTATCGCTATTTATACAGGTGGTTTAGAGTTAACTATCCAAATAAAGTTTCTAATAATTTGTTTTTGATAAAAAGTAAATTGTAAATTTGGGGGTTCATCAAACCCAAACAGCCAATCGCTATGGCTTATGACCTTTAAATCAGGATATCATCATGTTTATATAATTGTTTGTACTCATTTAAATTTAAGTTAAAAGCTATGGAAGAAAAAACATTTTTTAATGAAGGTGGAGTAACAGTTACTAATTCAAGATTTGTTGTTCCAGGTCAAACTCACGCGATGAGCGGAATTACTTCAGTTTCGAAGTGGATTACCAAGCCCAGCATGAAATTGCCGATCATTTTAATTGTATTGGGCATTATCCCACTATTTTTTGGTAGTATTTTCTGGATTGTTGTTGGAATTGCATTGATTGCGGCAGGTGTTTATCTATTAATAAAAAACAAGCCTGTCTATTCTGTGAGGTTGTCCTCAGCAAGCGGAGAATCGAATGCCATCGATTCAAAAGATGAAGACTATATTGATAAGATCGTACAGGCAATTAACGATGCAATAGTTACCAGAGGTTAGCCTGTTCACCGTTTTTGAAGTTAAAAAAACGAAAAATTAAAAGGACGGATTAATGTGCTCAGCTCCTGAATCAGTAACAATCCGTCCTTTTTTGTTTGGCTTGTGGGACATTGCCAGTTTCTTTCTCGTCAGGCGGTTTGTAAGTTGACCAACTAAAAATATACCCTGCTACTGAACGATCTTTTTCATTTCGCTCCGGTACTTGGAAGCGCTTTTACCGGTAAACTCATTAAACAGCTTATTAAAATGCGAAAAGTTGTTGAACCCACATTCATAACAAATATCGGTAATACTCATTGAACTTTCTGATAACAGCTTGATGGCATGTACCACACGGTATTCGTTTACCGACTTGGTAAAGGTTTTACCGGTGGCTTTTTTAAAATAGCGACAAAAAGCGGGCACCGTCATACTCACTTCATAGGCAATCTCTTCCAGGGGTATGACGTGCTCAAAATGACTGTTAATATGTTTATAGATCACATCAATCTTGTGGCTGTCCTGAATGGAAGTTTCAAAAGCAAATCCATCCACATTCAACAAGGTGTAATCGTTAGACAATGCCAAATCTTGTAGAATCTCCAAAAACAAGATTACTTTCTTAAACCCTTCCATACTCAGCAATTTCTCAATTTTAGGATCCACCCTTCTCTTGGTTTCAGGTTTATATACCACCCCTTTCTTTGCTTTTTCAAATAAGGTTGTGATAGGTTTCATTTCGGGCATGCTTAAAAAAGTCTCTCCTAAAAAGTCGGGTTTGAACTGCACAATAGTTTCCGATCCCTTGGCCGTAAGCCGATCGCTGAAACCATGATGGGGTAAATTGGCTCCCAATAAAAGGAGCTGACTATTATTAAAATAGGATAGGTGATTGCCAATGTGAACTTTCCCCTGTCCTTTATTTACATAAACCAGTTCAAGTTCGGGATGAAAATGCCAAAACGCCTGATGCGTTGCAATTTGTTCCGAATGCTGCTTGACGAGTATTGAACTCCCAAAACTGGGATTAATCCGTTCAAGTGCAGGTTTTTTATTTAACATGTGGTAAAATTTAGTCACGTAAAAGTACAGTTAATATTTTTACTGAAATATAGCATTTTATCACTTTTATATACTATATTAACCCATCATCTAAACAGAGCCAAATAGTGTGTTAATTGAGTATATATATTGGCCAAATTTGATGTTTTCTATTGATGCCATCCGGTATACTTTTGCTCCTTCATTAATCACAATTAAAAAAATAGAAATCATGAAAAAATTAGTTAGCATAAGTTTTGTTCTCGTTGCCATGTTGGCTTCGATGGTAGGATACTCCAATGAGTATGTATTTATCACCAATAATCCTTCTGACAAAGTAACCGAATTAACCTTCGAAAAGGTAGAGAAGGGATCCACTCTAACACTAAAGGATAAGCAGGACGAAGTTCTTTACACTGAAACGATGGAACAAACAGGATCATATTCCAAAGGATTCGACTTGACCATTCTTCCCGACGGAGTTTACTATTTTGAATTGGACACCAGAGAAGCCATCAAAGTATTGCCTGTTCAAGTGATGGGCACAACCGTCAAATTTGTTAAAGAAGGTGAGCGTAATATTTCAAAACCGAAAGTAATGGTAAGAGATGCAGTGGTTTACCTCTCAAAAGAATCCATGGATCACAAATCTGTAAAAATTGAGGTGTATTACGAAGGTCAGGATCTGGCTTACAGCGAGAGAATCAAAAAAGGACAAAAAGTGAACCGTGTTTATGATTTTTCGAGCAGTAGAAAAGGGAACTACGTCATCGTGATGCGTTCAGAAGGCAGAACCTTTACAAACAAAGTGTTGATTTAAACCTTAACTAAATCAACAATTGGTTTATTGATTGGTAAATGTTGATGTTGCAAGCCGTAGAGAAGGCCCGGGTAAATTTCCGGGTTTACTCTGCGGCTTGCTCTTTTTTATAGAGGATCGTTGTACGAAATAAATATTTTTCCCAGAGCTGTTAGCCTGTTGTTCCGACTCATTCCTATATTTGTAATCTGTTGGGTTTCTAACAAATATTTTAGAATTTTATCAAGAATACCTATGATAACCAATCAAATGAAAAATATTAAATCAGAAAATCAAATCATTCTCCTTTATTTGTTCATTTTACTGATGAGTGGTTGTCAGCATGTAACAAGCCCTAACGAGAGTGGAAAATCCGAAAATCATTTTTTTGTGGGAACCTACACCGACTCTACAAGCTTGGGTATTTATGCCGGAACGCTCAAGGGTGATTCGATTTTCCCATTGAAGTTGACAGCCCAAACCGTTAATCCTTCTTATCTGGCTTTAAGCCCCGACAAGCACCATCTGTTGGCCGTGAATGAAATCAACCAAAATGGTAGTGGAACCATTGAATCATACAAAGTGTTGGGCGACAGCCTGTTGTTTGTTGCTCGCAGTACAACAGGAGGAGCTCACCCTTGCTTTGTTTCGGTGAATCGGGATGGATATGTAATGGCGGCCAATTACACCGGTGGAAATGTGGGATTATTAAAAATCGATCAAGCCGGCACCTTGTCACCACTTCTCGATATACAACAACATATTGGCCATGGAGTTACGCCTCGACAAGAGGCTCCTCACGCCCATTCGGCCTGGTTTGTTCCGAATGAAAATGAGGTTATTTCTGTGGATTTGGGTACAGATGAACTGCTGTTTTCTTCCATTGATACGGTTACACAAAAATTTACTTCTCCTGATCCTAGAAAATATCATATGAAATCAGGTGATGGTCCGCGTCATTTGGCCTTTCACCCAACCCATAGTTGGATCTATGTGATCAACGAACTCAGCTGTACAGTAACACAACTGCAAAAAATAAATCAAAACACCTACCAAAAGGTAAGGTCGGTTTCTACCTTGCCGGATGGATATCAAAAACCCAATACCTGTGCCGACATCCACATTTCTGCTAATGGAAAGTTTTTGTATGCCTCCAATCGTGGTCATAACAGCATCGCCATTTATCAAATAGACGATCTTGACGGATCACTGACGTTGTTGGACATTCAATCCACTCGGGGTGATGGACCACGAAATTTTGCCTTAACTCGCGATGGAAGTCAATTATTGGTGGCAAACCAACATTCCGACAACCTGGTTTTGTTCCATCGCAATCAAGAAACAGGATTGTTAACCTTTGTTTCGGAGGTAAAGGCTCCCAATCCGGTTTGCATTTTGTTTTTGTAAAAAGCCTGCTTTTTTTGATGAACATTCCTCCTCTTCTACTGTTCTAGATCCATCCGAATACAACCGAAGATCAATTTCGCATATGCTAAACCTGGCGTAAGCTAAACAGTTACCTAAACCATCAATAATAAATTTCCGATTTGACTGAGAGATAAATTCTTGATAAGAATAAACCCGTTTATTGGATGATGTCATAGTAAGCACAATTGTTCATGTGTCGACCCAAACGGACTCCGTTAGTTTATTACGAGTTTTGAAACCCAGGTTTGCGAATCATTAGAAATACGAACAAAATAAAGTCCTCTTGGAAGGGTTGAAATATTGATTTGCAACTGATTATTTAGTTGACTCTTTCGAACAACATGACCTATCAAATCCAACATTTCTAATCGGTAACTCCCATAAGCTTTATTCTGCACTTCCAGAAATTCGTGTGCCGGATTTGGGAAAATGGAGAAGTGTGAATCGAAGCTAGTATTATCGCCTATTCCAACTCCGGAACAATCGTGTGCTCCATCAAACAGTGTTTGCAACGAATCGATGGGTTCAATTCCAACACCATCTGTAGTTCTAACTGAGAGTAGAAAGGAGGGATTACCAAAGAGATCGGTGGGTTGAGCTACTTTAATAAAAGAGAAAGTATCCTGTGCCTGCATGCTAAACGCCAGTAAACTGCTTATTATCAATATGGTTTGAAGTTTTTTAATCATGGTAAAAAAATTTAATGGTATATGTTTAAACTTAATATCACTCCCATACATAAGGACAATGTGTAAATACTAACAGGTTTCTGTTGATTTGGATGGTACGGGAAAAAACGTAGAATAAATTATGCATAGGGATTGAAAAGATTTGATCTCTCTCTTGGTGACATACACAAATGCGATCGAAGATGGCCATAATGATTTCAGAAACCCGACTATTTTATTATATGAGTTTCTCCCATTCATCACCCAAATACTACAGTTGGGTAAGCTTAATTTTTCAATAAGAGATCAGCAGTTTATTTTCGCCATTAATATTCAACAAAGAAGATTAAGTTTCGAGAAACGTGAGTATCCAATACAAAAACTACGCATGCATTTGATTTTTATCTGTCAGAATAAATAAATATTTTAGCCAAATCTAGTAGTATAATTATGAAGCATTTAAAAAACCTGGTGATTGTTTTGGCCGTAAGCATCACCATTACCTTTATCTTTTCCGCGTCCATGGGTGGTGATAATTTCAGTATTAAAGAATTTTTTTTAAATGTGATCTATGGGATTGTCATTGGAGGTTCCATTAGTTTGTCAGGCTTCTTGTCGCATTTTATTATAAACCGGCTGAATGTGGAATCGAATCCACTCCGAACCTATATCATCTTGCTGACAGCGGTTTTTATGTACATTACCATCGATGTTTTTATCGTAAATGGGCTATGGTACAGGTTTGTGTATCATATTCCGTTTGAAAGAATCTTTCTGTCGACTAGCATCATAATTACCTCCATCATTACCATTTTTATTGGGTTAATCATCTTTTTCATTATCCTGTCAAAGATTTACATGCAGAAGTTTATTACTGCCCAAAGGGAAACCCAGCAAGCCATTAAAGAAGCCGAACTGGCCAAGTTTGAAACCCTGAAAGCGCAAATCAATCCACATTTTCTATTCAATAGTTTAAATGCCCTCAGTACCCTCATTCACATCGACACCAACAAGGCCGATGAGTTTGTGTCGAAACTGTCGGGGATATACCGCTATGTGCTCAACCACCAGGATGCCGATATGGTTGCCGTGGAGAAAGAGCTTGCTTTTGCAGAAGATTTTGCCGATTTGCAGGCCATCAGGTTTAACCAAAATTTTACGCTGACCATCCAAAAGTTCGAGGGCAGTGAAAACACCATGATTATCCCGCTTTCACTGCAATTGCTCCTTGAAAACGTGTTTAAACACAACATCATTTCTCAAAATAAAAAAGTTCATATTTCCATTTCGTTTGAAGATAAATACTTGGTTGTAAGCAACAATAAAACCATGACCAAGGAAGTGAAGACCTCACATGCCGTTGGGTTGTCGAACATCATGAATCGGTATGCCGTGGTCAGCGACCAACAGTGTGTTGTGGAAGACACAAACGATTATTTCACCGTAAAAATACCCTTGGTACATGTTGACTAACAGGCTGATCGATCGGGTTAGGAAGCAAGTGTTTTTTACCCCTGGAAGTCATTTATTATTCACAAAAAAAATGCACAACGATGAAAATTCTGATTGTTGAAGACGAATCTCTGGCCGTTAGCCGGTTGCAATGGCTGTTGGATAAAATTCAGGCCGACTACGAGCTGGTTGGCGTGGCTCATTCCATCAGGGAAGCATTGGTGCTTATTGAGAAAAATAAAATTGATTTGGGGTTTTTCGACATTCAAATTGAAGATGGGCTGAGCTTATCCATATTTGAACAAACGAATGTAGGTTTTCCGGTTATTTTTACCACTGCTTTTAACGATTATGCTGTAAAAGCTTTTAAACTGAATAGTATAGATTATTTGTTAAAGCCCATCTCTGAGCCAGAATTAAAACACGCTTTAAATAAGTTTAATACCCTATGGAATAATCCTAATAGTTTGATATCCAATAGCCTTATTGACGAAATGAGACAAATCCTCATGGGTAAGTATAAAGAACGTTTTGCCGTACGAACCGGAACAAAAACAGAAATTATCCAGTCAGACAACATTTGCTTTTTCTATAGCTTAAACAAAGGAAGTTTTGTTAAGACAAGTCAAGATAAAAATTATCTGCTCGATGGATCGCTTGATCATATTTTTCCACTTCTTAATCCACGGCGTTTTTTTAAGATTAGTCGCAGGCACATTGTCAATTTAGATGCCATCCAGGACATCCAAGCCTATTCAGCCACCCGACTGAAAGTGAACATGAAAGTCAAAACAGATGAAGAGCTTATTGTAAGTCGTGAAAAAGTAAGTGCTTTTAAAAAGTGGATAGAGAGTAGTTAATCTGCGGGGACCCTTTTTACGGCAAAGTTACGCCATGTAAGGCGCAATGTCGCACTATGTTTTTTTCCTTTATCTGGCCAACAGCAATTTGCGGTGGATGGAATACCCATCACTAAAGTTAATTTCCATATAGTAGAGTCCGGCTTTTATATTGGTAAGATGAAGACTAACATGTTTTACTCCTGGAGTTAAGCCCCTGGAAGTACTTTGGATATGGTTTCCGTTTGATTTAAAAAGGGTGATGTTCAGTAGTTGGTTCTGCGTTAGATCTATATCAAAATGGACTTCTTCTGAAGCCGGATTGGGATAAAGATTGCTCATTAGGTTGACATATGGAGGGAAAATTTCATCAATTCCAATGACAATCTCAGCTTCTTTTACAATAACTTGAATGTTGTTAATGCTGGAGGTGTTTTCGTTTAATTCATAGCCCATCGGATCCATTTTCTTTCCAACTATCTCAACCAAGATTTGATACGTTCCCCATCCCAGGTTTTTAAATTTGAAATTGCCCAGATTATCCGTGTATTCATATAAAACACACTGGCTTGAAGCATCCAGTAAAAGAACCAATGCTCCCTGAAAAGGTATCGTCGTGCTGGTAACACTTTCGTGATTTACTGTTCCACCGATTATTCCCAAACCACTATTCAATTCACCCAAGGGGATCATGTTGATATCCAAATTGTACATGTTTTGAGTTAACATCACAGTGGTGGCATTTTCCCAATGCAGGGCTTGGCCAAAATAGGTGGGTGCATAGGTTTGAGCAAAGGTGGAAAATTCTTTTGCTATTGCCTGGACAAAATAGTGGTTGGCGTAAAAAGGAAAGAAGAAATAGTAACCAAGGGTATCATTTATGGTTTCACGGTATTGATCGCCCATTTCACCATTTTCAACAATAGTTGCTTCCACATAACCCAGATTCATTTTGTTAGTCCCTGCAAAAACATTACCACCCAAAGTCAGCATTGGAGTCGACACAACCATCACAAGTGTTCCATCCGGGGTTGATTCACAATAAGGGGTCCCTGCCTCATCCATATAGGCAGTTACCATATAACTGTAAGTACCTGGATTTAAGTTGGCATCCAGATATACTGTGTCTGTAATTGGGGTAGTATTTACCTGTATATTATTCCTGTAGAGATAATAACCATCAACTTGGTCGGCATGCAGACTGGGGGTTTCTTTGATTTGTATTTCATTATCTACCTTATTTCTTATTGTGTTAAAGTCGCCAATCACATCCATCTCTAACCACCTTAATCAGTTTTTCCGGTATTAGTCGGCGCATCCAAAAGGGGTGTTTAATTGTGTTTGCCTACCTCCATGCCTACGGCAGGGAAACTTGCAGGGAAGCTCGTTACCACTACGATCAATGTGGAAGAGGTCTTTCAGGTAATTGCAAATGTGATGATGGAATGCTTCCTCTGTTATTTTACTTTTGGGTTCGTCTATATAATTCAGGATGCTCTTTCAGGGTCAGATCGAAATCGCTTTCATACAATTTATCCTGTATGCGCATGTATTTTCCGTATTCCTTTTCTGGTAAAATCTTCTTTCGCTGCTTCTTATGTCGCGAATGCGTGCCAGCTGTTCTTCAAAATAATCTTTCCCGAAGAAGTTGGTTGGATTTTTCAGCCGCTCATCATCCATGGTAAAACCCTTGATGATGTATTCCTTTAATCGTTCGGTTGCCCAGATACGAAATGCCGTTGCCTGTGAACTGTTTACGCGATAGCCAACCGAAATAACTACATCTAAGTTATAGTATTTAGTTTTGCTTTCCTGTGTTTTACCCTTGATAGCACCATGTTGCGTGGTATGTTCCAAAATGGAACTTACCAGTTCTTCTTTCAGTTCGCCTGTTTCAAATATGTTTTTAAGGTGTTTGGTAATGGCAGGACGCTGAACACCAAACAAATCAGCAATTTTCTGCTGTGTGAGCCAGATGGTTTCGTTTTGAAAATAAAAAGATCGGGGGGACTTTTTTCCGGATTATAACCTCGACTATCGTTTAGTACCTACACTACAAACTCCAAAAAGTTTTCCCGGGTAATACAATGGAAATCACTCCCATAATGGTCAGTCCAGGCTTTTGGTGCTTTTAAGCGGGGTTTCTTAAATTTTATCTCGAACGCTGTCATGTTGTTGTTCACTTCCTCAACAAAATCCAACTCTGCACCGGCGTAGGTTCTCCA
>Ga0210046_1000929_pt1 | contig 24851 bp, 26 predicted proteins | sample CryGeyCG2114_250_FD_185461 | JGI IMG/M metagenome (GOLD analysis project Ga0210046, IMG submission 185461) | Groundwater microbial communities from aquifer - Crystal Geyser CG18_big_fil_WC_8/21/14_2.50 (SPAdes) (version 2) | ecosystem: Environmental > Aquatic > Deep subsurface > Groundwater ... | reverse complement strand
CTGGTTTAACACCTCGTTTTACATCCTTTAGTCCATTTGTACTTTCGGCTTTGAAGCTTTTTACCCATGCATTTACTGTGCTATTTCTAACTCCAAATATTTTTGCTACTTCTTTTTGTTTTGTTCCGTCCTTTATTAGGATGATTGCTCGTTTACGCATAACAAAACGTTCTTGACTACTTAGTTTTCTAAAATCTTGTTTTTCCATTGTCAAATATACGAAAAATATATTATATGTTGCGGTTTATTTCCGACGGGTTAATAATAAATGGTGTTCCTTTTTCAGACGCAAATAACGCTGCTAAATACAGCGCTGGAATTGATATTATAAACACTCTCTCAAATTTCTACAATGTTTCCGCTCCAATTTTTATCGATAACCGAGAGGGAATAAACGAGCTAATCGATACAAATTCACAAATCATAAATTTAATCGTTAGCAAAGACAAAGAACTTAAAATTGAATTCAAACTAAATAAAAAGGTGGCTTAAAATGGAAAAGAAAACAGAAGTTTTAAAGAAAACAGAAGTTTTAAAGAAAACAGAAGTTTTAAAGAAAGAAAATGTTGTAGAAAAAAATATTACTGATGAAGTTCTAAACAAAATTAAAGCTTTGGATAATGGAGGAAATTTACAATTTCCTCCAAATTATTCTTATGCTAACGCTCTTAAATCCGCTTGGCTTAAACTCCAAACAGTTGAAAACAAAAACCATAACAAAGCTTTGGATTTTTGCTCAAAAGTTAGCATCGCAAATTCGCTTTTAGATATGGTTATTCAAGGACTAACCCCCGCGAAAAATCAAGGCTACTTTATTATGTATGATAAAGAACTTCGTTTTTCACGCTCTTATATGGGAACAGTTGCCGTAACAAAAAGACTTAAAGGAATCAAAGACGTTTTTGCAAATGTCATTTATAAAGACGATACTTTCCAGTATCGTATTAACCTTGAAAATGGATTAAAAGAAATCATTAAACACGACCAAAATTTTATAAATATCGATAACTCAAAAATTGTCGGTGCTTATGCTGTTGTTGTAAGAGAGAACGAGCCAAATTATATCGAAGTTATGAATATCGCACAAATTAAAGCTTCTTGGAATCAAGGAGCATCCAACGGACAATCGCCAGCACATAAAAACTTTGCCGAAGAAATGGCAAAAAAGACAGTAATTCAAAGAGCTTGTAAACTGTTTTTTAATACTTCTGATGATTCAGAAATCTTAATTGATGCGATAAATCGAACAACTGAAACCGAATATATTTCAGTTGATCAAGCCCAAGATGATGTTAAGAAAATTGCAAACGTTCAAGAAATAGATTTTTCAGAAACTTCTGAACCAAGTGAAGCCGAAAAAGCTAAAATCTTAGAAAAAGAACTAGCAGAAGCTAACGACGAGCTTGAATTTTAATGAATCTTGATATTCAAATATTAGGCAGTTCCTCAAAAGGGAACTGCTATATTTTACGAGCTGATGAAGAAATTCTAATTCTTGAAGTCGGAATTCCATTCAAAGAAGTTCAGAAAGCTCTTAAATTTAATTTCAAAAATATTATTGGCTGTTTACTTTCTCACGAACATCAGGATCATTCGAAAAGCATTAAAGATTTTACAAAACGCTCAATTGATGTTTATTCACACAAAGATACATTTACAACGCTTGGGATAAAATCACACCGGGCAATTCCTATTGAAGCATTAAAAGAATTTACAATAGGAAGCTTTAAAATACTTCCTTTTGATACAGAACATGACGCAATCGCTCCGCTTGGTTTTTTAGTTGCTCATAAATGTTTTGGAAAACTTTTATTCGTTACAGATACTCATTTCGTTAAGTATAAATTCAAGGACTTAGATTATCTTATGATTGAATGCAATTATTCAACCGAGATACTAACTAAAAGATACGAGAATAATGAAATAGGATTCACACAGATGAAACGACTAGTTAACTCACACTTCTCACTTGAAAACGTCTTGGAGTTCCTCAAAGCTAACGATACTCACAATTTGAAGGAGATTTATTTAATGCACTTATCCGACAAAAATTCGGATGCAGAATTATTCAAAAATGCGGTTCAATCACTTACTGGAATTATTACAAATGTTTGTTAGTTCGTTCGTTGTCTCCATAATAACGAGTTGGGGGAATAGGTTTTGCCATTGTCCTAAACCCCCATTTTTTAATCTATGAAATATGAATTAACATTTTCTTATAAATTTAATGGAACTTGGAAAAAAGTTAGCAAAATATTTGAAGATGAAAATGAAATGAAAACTAAAATTAAAAACTTTTTAGAAAACGAAAACCTATCCGAACAAAGATATTGGATAGATAACATTATAGCAAATGGAGGAAATAAATGAAAGACCGAAACACATTCAGAGATTTACCAGTAATTCTAAAAACAGACGAATTACTTAACATCTCAAAAAATATTTCAGAAATGACGATTGAAATTGATTCAATCGAAAACCTTAAAAGAAAAATTACTCCTCTTAGAGATGAAATCACAATCCTTGCTAAGAAATTTAGTAATGGATATGAAATCAAATCGGTTCATTGCCGAGTAGAATTTAATGAGCCAAAAATTGGTAAAAAATCAATTTTCCGCTCCGATACTAACGAACTTATAGAAATTCTAAACATGACCGCCGAAGAAATGCAAGAAGATTTTAACTTCATGAATGAAGCAGAAGAAACCGAAATCCTACAACTCGAAGAAGGAAATGTTAATGCCTAAATCTCAACTCCACGACGATATGGAATACTATCGTCGTTCATCTTCCGAGAAACTTAAATTCATTTTTCAAAACAAGGAACATCTTCTTAAAAGAAGAAACGGAGAGAAACACTATAAAGCAATGCAAGAAATTGCACAATTCCCGAATCACAATTTCCGCCCAAAACAAATGTCATATATCGATGACGTTTACGAAATGGTAATGGCTCAACTTGGCTTACCAAGTTATCGCGGACAAAAATCTAAATACGGCATAAATCTAAAATGCTAATTAAAAACCTCATCCGCGCAAATCAGCTAAATCATAATAATCAGCGTTCCCATGCTTTTTCCCTTAGAAAATCCTTCGTGTCTTCGCGTCTTAGTGGTTCAAATTTGTGTTTTATAAATTCCTCCGCGTCTTCGCGTCTTTGCGGTTCATCTTTTGGTATTAAAAATTCAATCCGTTCATATCAGTCCGCTCCGTTCAATCCGCGTGCTATTTTCTTTAATAAATCTTCCTCCTAACAAACTTTCTACTAATCGGCTTCGGAATATCCGCTTGCGGTCTATTCCTCAAATATTCAAGAGCTTGACTCATACTATCCACCATATCATCATACTCACCATTAGGAAAATCTTCACATTCATCCAAAAAAGGACTGATATTATCCATATTTGTATTTAACGAAACATTTCCACTTTCGATTATTGGAGTAATAGAGTGAACTCGACTAACTTTATCATTATCGACTTTAATTGCTTTTATCGGCAATTTCGTTTCTCTTTGCAATTCTTGGATTAAACTCGTTCCACTCGCTTTGTCTTCTACAATTATTTCATTTGGCATAAATTCATTATTCAATTCAATTACTTTTCGCTTTAATTCGGGAAATTCTAATCTTTCGCGGAAAATATCAACTAAACGATAGTAATTCTGAAAAACAAACCAAGTAGTACAAACCGAATAATCGTTTTCTTGGTTTTTCTTAAATGCAGTGTCCCAACTTTGCAAAATATACGGCTTGTTTGCACCTAAATTTAAGCTCGTTGTTACGTTAAACCATTCTCTTTTTATGATTCTTTCACTATCCGCATCTACGAATAATCCATATATTTCTTGGTCCCGCAAAGCTGGAGAAATTTCTGAAACATATTCATCAACTTCCGCTTTTTCTAACATCGGATTATCATAACTCGAATAGTTATAAAACTTCCAATTTATGTTGTTTTCAACAGCGTCGGGAAACAAATTACCTTGTTCAGGCTTTTGCAACTCCTTCATATTTTCAAAAGTCTCCCTCTTTTCAAGGGGGAGATTTAGAGGGGGTTCACACTTTTTTGCTAATTTATAGAATAAATGCTCTTTTCCTTTGTGCTTTTTTCCTTTTGGTGTTCCACCAATTATCGCACATGCTTTGTAGTCTAACATCATTGGTCTGATTGATTCAAGCCAAAGATTTTCATCTTTCAAAACTATTCCAGCTTCGTTTATGATTATCAGATTATATCCAAATCCTTCAATATTTTCTGGTCTATCCGCAGAACGAAAATCTATTATTGATTCTTCACCGTCTTTTGAGACTATAAATTTCATTTCGTTATTGGTTCTGTTCCAGTTGAAAAATGCTTTTGGTATTTGCTTTAAGTATGGCATACCATATCTTTGTATGTATCTTGATATGTTTGCGTAGGTTGTGTCCACCCACAAGATTTTTTTACCTTTCCCGTTTATTGCAGTATCAATTGCATAATACATCATTCCACGAGTTAAGCCAAATCTTCGACCTTTGGCTATGACTTTGAATCTTATTTTGTCGGCAAAAATTTCTATTTGTTTTTCATGATACGACATCTTTATTTCAATCTCTATCTTCATTCTTCAAATCCGCAAAACTTACTTTAGAACGAGTAATTGTTATTCCAAACTCTTTATTTTCGTCTGTTTTGTCACTTTGTCCTAACATATTTTTACCTAACCAAATTAACATTGTAGCATTTCCTTTTAACGCAACCCTTATTTGCGCTTTCCTTAGCTTAGTTTTTAACGCCAATCTTCCTTTTGTCAGAAATTCGGGAAAACCCTTTCTTATTGTACTTTCATCTACCTCAAAATATTCGGCTATTTCTGAATTATTTAGTCCATAGCTTGCTAATCGTTGTACGCTCTTTCCGTTAATGTCTTTTTTCGGTCTTGCCATAATTTTCAACTTTAATTATCTGATAAAGCAAATGCTTTAGAATTATACTTGACAATATAATACAATAAGTTTATATTAAAATCAAAATTTATAAATATTTTGCTTTATTAATTATCAGTTAATCATTTCCGGGGGGAAATTATGACGCTCGAAATCTTCAAAGTCGGAAAGCATACATCAAGTAACGGAGTTGCTAAGGATTATTCTCTCGATGACTTAAATTCAATTATCCAAAATCACACAGAACCTACTCCAATTGTTGTTGGTCATCCTAAAACTAATTCACCAGCTTTTGGGTGGATTAAAAATCTTTTCTTAAAAGGGGAATCTCTTTTTGCCGAAGCTTTTGATTTAGTTCCAGAATTTTTAGACCTCGTAAAACAAAAGATATACAAAAATCGTTCTGTTTCTCTTAAACAAAATGAAGACGGAACTCTTTCACTTAATCACGTCGGTTTTCTTGGTGGAGCTTTGCCAGCCGTCAAAGGTTTGCAAGAATTAAATCTAAATGCAGATGAATCGGAATCCTTTGAAATGGAGTTTTCTGAAATCGAACTTGATGAAGATGAAGAAGATAAAGAAAGCGACTCAAAAGCTGAGTTCGATTCTCTTAAATCAGATGTTGCTAAGATTCTTGAATTTATGCAATCTTTCCCAGTTCAAAACGACCAAGTTGTTCAATCTGAATTACAAGCAAAAATTGATGAATTAAACCTCAAAATCGAATTAGCTTATTTTCAAAGAAATATTGCTGAAAAATTGCAATTGGATAATTTAACTCCAGCAATCAAAAACAAAATCTTAGCTATTCTTGGATATTTTCAATCACTTGATTTTTCTCAAGACGATCAGTCTAAAATCCTTTCCAATTTTCAAGAGCTTGCTGATTTAATCCAACCTTTCCAAACGGATGAAGTTCTTAAAAAAGTTGAATTTGCTCAAAGACGAAAGTCTTCAAAAGAGTTCGAAGCTTTAAATGTGGATAAGGATTCTCTTAAACTTTTTAATGACGCAACTCAACTTTCAGAGGAAGAATCTATTTCTTTCACTGAAGCATTAAATATTTTAATCAATAAAAATAGTGAGGTATAATTATGCCAAGTACTTTAGCTGCTCTTCGTATCGTTGACCCAGTTCTAACTCAGTTAGCTCGTGGTTATTCAAATTCTGGCTTAGTTGCCGATAAGTTGTTTCCATTAGTTTCTGTTACTAAAGAAGCTGGAAAAATACCTCAGTTCACAAAAGAAGCTTTTAAAATCTACAACACAGAAAGAGCTATTCGAGCTAATTCAAATCGAATCAATCCGACTGTTAATACTTCAATCGAATTTGTTCTTGCTGAACACGATTTGGAATATCCGCTCGATTATCGCGAAATAAACGAAGATATGCTAAATCTTAAAATGCGAGCAACTAACGTTGTTACTGATGCAATCGCTCTTCGTAAAGAAAAATTGTGTGCTGAAATGGCTCAAAATCCACTTAACTTTGCAGCTTCTAACAAAGTTACGTTAGCTGCTTCTGACCAGTTTAACGACCCTACATCAGACCCAATAACAATTATCGATTCAGCACGCTCCGCTGTACGTTCTCAAATTGCAAAAAATCCTAATGTAATTGTAATCTCAAATGATGTTTTCGTTGCACTCAAAAACCATCCTTCAATTACTGACAAAGTAAAATACACGCAACACGCGGTTATTACTTCTGATTTACTTCGTCAATTATTGCAGTTCGATGCTCTTTATGTCGCTTCTTCTGTTTATGAAGATGAAAGCGGAGATTTACAAGATGTTTGGAATGATACTGTCGTTATTGCTTACGTTCCAGAAGCTCGGACTTCAAATGCTTTAGAAAAAAGAACTTTCTACGAACCAAGTTTTGGCTACACTTTGCAAATGAAAAACTATCCATTGGTCGATACTTACGATGAAAAGGGAAAAGTTAAAGTTGTCAGAAATACCGATTTGTTCGTTCCTAAAATCGTTGGTGCCGATGCGGGTTTCTTAATAATCGATTGTTTGGCATAGGAGGTTATTATGTTTATCGTTAAAGATACTCCTATTTTCAAAAACAAAAAACTTTACAGAGTAGGTGATTTATTCCCTTACTCTGATAAAGATAGTCATCTGCTTTGGAATCTTGATAAAATTGAAGCACCTCAGCAAGAAATAGTTCCCGAAACAGAAAACGAGACTACAGGAGAAACAGTTCCCGAAACAACTGAAATCGTTGATTCTGAAACTGAAAATAAAATTGAATCGCCAAAAATTGCAAAATCAAAGGCGAAAAAATAAAAAAAGTGTAATCGTTCTTAAAAATTTTGTCAATCTTTTGACCTTTAAACGGCCTCAAGAAATCAGCGTTAAGAAATTTACAAGCTGAGCGTTAAACAGAAAAAGCTGTTTGAGTTCCGACATGTTCTTAGTCGGAACGAGTTCTTTTTCTGTCGCGAAGTGTAGTAAATTTTAGTCGATTTCTGATAGCCTTGATTTTTTGTTTCTTTTGCATCAAGGCAAAAGAAAGTATAATAATATATTGTCAAAGCTTCTCCCGAACGCTTTCGGGAAGAAAATATAGCACAACTAAACTATTAAATAACTTAAGGAAATAAAATATTATGAAAACCGAAAACCCAATTTTGATTTTATCAGTTACTGCTTTAACTGATGTCACTAAAAATCTTATCGCAAATGTTGGCGGTGGACTTGCAAACGCAACTGATGTTCCTCTCGGTGTTTTTAATGCCGATACTCTTGCAACCGAACAAGCTCCAGTTATGGTAAATGGTGTCGCTCTTGTAGTTTCTGGAGATATTATCACTGCCGGAGATTTAGTCAAATCAGACGCAAACGCTAAAGCGATTGCTACAACCACAAACGATAAATTTGTTTTTGGTAAAGCTCTCGATTCCTCCGTTGTTGCCGGTGATATTATTCGCGTACTTCTTAACTAAGAGGATATAATGAGAAGAATAAATAATTGGCTCAAAAAATCAGATTTTGACCCCGATATTGTGGTCTATGACGATTTCCCACTTGCAAATATTACTCCCATTTGGAGTTCTACTTTAGTTGGTATAAGAATTATGGTTGACCCCGAACTTGGAGACGATAACAATGATGGTGCTACTTGGAAAACCGCAGTAAAAAGCATTGCAAAAGCTGTTTCATTGTTACCTTACGACATTAAAGGTGCTCACGCTATAATCCTTTTGCATGGTGGTGAACATTATATTACAGAGGGCAACACACCTTTAATAACTTCAAATAACGGTACTGTCCGCATTTGTTGGGTTGGTACTTTTGTTAATGAATCTTCTGCTAAACCCGATGTAATCGGTTTTTATGAATGGGTTAGAAATGGAGAACCAAACCCCATTAGAAATGATAATCCGGCAAATATTCAATTTGATCCAAATGCAGTTAATACTTGGACTCTGTTTTGGCTTTCAGCCAGCAATACTGAATTTTCTTTGTGCCAACAAGATTTTAATTATGCTTGGAATCAAGTCGGATTCGCTTATTGGGATAAATTAAGATTGATTGGTTACGAGGGAAGAACTCCTACAAGTTATCCAGCTCTTTTCGGCGGTGGTATGCCTAATAGCAAATTTACTTCGGATAGTGGTTTTACAATCGATTTGAAAAATGCACGTATTTCAAGTGATTTCGCTTTTATAACGGGTTTCGTAAATGTTCTTAAAGTAATTGGTGGAACTGGCGAAGCTTCAACATCAACATCTGGTTGGAGAGGTATATTCGGCTTGAGTATAGAGGCATCATTTAAATTTCTTACTGGTGCTATCTCTTTTGCTATTGGCTTTGAACCCGAATTCAAACAATTTGATTTTAGGAATTTTAGTAGCAATTTTATTACTTGCTTCCCAAGTGGTGACCCTAAAACTGCTTACTTGGGCTTGATGAAAACTTCCACATATCTTTATGTAGATAACTCGGCAATAGGTAACGCAAAAATAGGACTTCATATCGGTAATGGACTTTCAAAACTTCATTCTATTAGCTATAACTCAGATTATTTTAATCTCGTTTATGCTAGCAATAGTCTTGCAAGCATTAAAAAATATAATGACGCTGGAACACTTCTCGAAACAAAAAATTACTTAAACGAAAAGATTTATGATGATGGTACCAATCTTTTCTTTAACAATATTCAAGTGAACTAAGGAGATATTATGACTACTTTTTTATGCAAAATCAAAAACCTTTATGGTGCCGAGTCTGTCTTAACAATTCAAGCCGATTCAATCGAATCTGCTGAAAATATTGCGAGACTTGAACTGTCGCAATTAAAAGACTACTATATTATTGGCATAGTGCCAGCTTAAATAATCTTTCTAATCTTAAAACGGAGCTTAACCGCTCCGCTTTTTTTAACTAATTTCAATAATTCTATGACTGATAATTGCTATAAACTAAAAAACGGAACAATCGTAAACATTAACGATTTAAGCAATCTAACTGCAAAAGATAGAGATGAATTATTCAATACTCCGCTTAATCTTTACGAAGGCTTGCACATAAAAAACAATTTATCAGAATTAAACGCTTCGCTAACTTCTATTTTGTCGTTTATCCAAAATCACGACAAAAATTGCCCAGTTGCAAACCCAAAAATTACAGAAATGATTGATTCAAGAATGAAATTAAACATCAAAGAATCAATCCTTACAAGCGGTAACATCGCAAAAGCAATTACCGCCATTCTATTTTTCTTCGCGAGCTTCGGTGCAATAATATTTTTAATTATCAATAATACACAAAAATAAAAATAGCTCTTAAAAAACAATGTCGGTCTTTTGACCTTTAAACGGCCTCAAGAAATCAGCGTTAAGAAATTTACAAGCTGAGAGTTAAACAGAAAAAGCTGTTTGACACCGTTCTTTGGTGGAGTTCTTTTTCTGTAGCGAAGTGAAGTAAATTTTAGCCGATTTCTGATAGCCTTGATTTTTTGTTTCTTTTGCATCAAGGCAAAAGAAAGTATAATAATATATTGTCAAAGCTTCTCCCGAACGCTTTCGGGAAGAAAAAAAGGAGAATAATAAAAATGATTGCTTTACTAATTTTTATCGCTTTTTGGTTCATCGTTTATTTTATCGAGGGAACTCACGATTCTTTTATTACAAAAGAAACAAACCAACATCCTCAACCAACATCACCACAAGCAAAAATCCTTGCAAATTACTATAAAGGCAAATGGCACACATGGGATACATACCAGTTCGCAATTTGGCATATAATTATTGCTTTACTCCTTGCAAGTTCTTTTTTCCCTTTAACCTTTTTACTTTCTACTTTTAGCTTGATTCTTATTTCTGTTTCAATAAGAATCGTTGCTCACGATTTATTCTTTGATTTAGGAGTTAATCGCTCAATTTTCACAATCCCTACTTGTCAAGGTAAATGGGATTGGTGGGATTGCTTCATCGTTTGGATTGATGCAAAAATCGGGGTTCCGCCGTTTTATTTAAGATTTATTCCGCTTTTTTTATCAATTATCATTCATTATTTAATTTTTATCAGATAATTTTATGAATGAAACATTTTTGCAAAGTTTAACAAAACTTTTAAAACTCGAAGGAGTTTATTCAAACGATAAAGACGACAAAGGCGGTGAAACTTATTGGGGAATTTCTCGCAATAATTTTCCTAATTGGACTGGATGGATGTTCATCGACCAAGCGAAAGATTCAAAACAGTTTCTCGAAATCTTAAAAGCAAACCTCAAACTAGAACTCTTTGTTCGTGATTTTTATTACGAGCATTTTTGGACTAAAATGAATTGCGATATTCTTCCAGATTTGATTTCTTCAAAACTATTTGAACTTTCTGTTAATACTGGAATTGAACGAGCAACAATTATTTTACAGACTACTCTCAATATCTTAAATAATAACCAAAAACTTTATTCAGACATTTTAACAGATGGAGATTTCGGAAACAAAACATTAACAACTTTTCAAACGGCTCTTTCAAAACATTCATCTAAACGGATTTTTAACGTCATAAATATTCTTCAAGGTTGTTTTTACATCGGATTGATGCAGAAAAATCCAGTTTATGAAAAATATATCGGCTTGTTCGATAGATTGGAGTTACTTAAATAATGCTAAAAAATAGAAAATACATCAACCATGAAATTTCCATTTTATTGAACCATTTTCAATATGTTTTGTTTTTTTTTGCTCTTTGTAGCTGACCTTGAAAATATTTCGTTAAGAAATTTGAGTAGGGAAGCGTTAAACAGAAAAGTGCTGCCTGCCCCGAGTATTTATTCGGGGTTTGAGTTCCGACATGTTCTTGGTCGGAACGAGTTCTTTTTCTGTAGCAGAACGAATCAAATTTTAGAAATATTTTCGCAGTCTTGACCTTTTGCTTCTTTTCTGTTAAGCCTGTCCCGTGTCTTTTACGGGAAGAAAAGAAGAGATAACAAAAATAAATCGGAGTTACTTAAATAATGCTTAAATCAAGAAAATTCGTCGTTTGGCTCGTTTCATTAGTCGCTTTTTTTATGATTATTCTTATTGAATTACTTTTTAATCGCGAAAATCTTTTTATTTCTGAATTGGGTATTGCTCTTAGTTTAATTAGTGGAATTTATCAGACTTCAAACGTTTTTCAAAAGAAGATTGAAAATGAAAAATCTTAATTACTTTTTAATCATTCTTTTATCAGCTGCAATTATTTATCATTTCACATTCCCGAATGAAATTAAGATTGATCATACCGAAATTATAAAAGGGGACACAATCACAACAGTCACAAATCAAAAGAAATTCGATTCTCTTAAATACTTTTTCAAGGCAGAACTTAAAAGATTAAAAGCGTCACAATTTGCTCCGCAAATCGAGAAAACCCCCACACAAGAAAACACAAAAGATTCCATTTCAATTTATTCAGCACGATTTTTTGTCGGTGATTCAATACTCGGAACTTCTGGTATCGTTAAATTTGGATTAGAACCTCAAACATTTGCATTCGACAGCATAGAATACAGATACCCCGAAATATTAAAATCTTCAACTGATACCCTCAAAATTTATTCTCAATCAAACAAACCTTTTTATCTCGATGAATGGTTTTACTCCACAGTCGCTTTTTTATTCGTTCTTTTATTCGCAAAATAATTCTAAAGTACTTTAAATGAATCATTTTCCTATCTTATTTAATATTGTATTTTACTCCATTTTTGTCAAATCAATTAATACCTCTTTTTATTTCTGTTTTCTACCAAACATAAATTTACAAATTGGCTTTCATAAAAACTCCTACTTACCTCTAATTATTATAAAAACAAAAAATGATACTTGAATATAATTAAGATAGATTGTCCATTGTTTTTAGACCTAAAATATTTATAAATAATAAGTACAAATATTAATATAAGAAGATTAAAATAAATTAAATTAATCTTGACAATCGAAATATTAATAATTATTTTTCGACAAATATTGTTGAAGGGTTGCAACTCTGAGATGGGCACTTATCTAATTGTCTTATCTTTTTCTCATGCAACAAATACTTTTTTTGTAAAATATTAAATTTTTAAATGTTGTACTAAATTATGCTTAAATATTGGAATAATTATAAACTAAATTAAGGGACTCTTACCATGACTAAGAAAAATATTTACCTACCACTAATTGCTTTTTACTAATTTGGTTATCGCTCAAATTCATGTTAATTCAACTGGAAGTGTTGGTATTGGTACTACATTACCAGATGATAACACTAAACTTCATATCACTTCAGATGGTTTGACCAGTACTTCACATGAAATTCTTAATATTATTTATACAGGCCCCGCAGCTAATTACCATCATCGAGGTATTTATAGTCTTTCTCAACCGAACCCAGGCTATGGATATGGAGGTGTTCTTAGAGGTGGAAATATTGGAGTATATGGATTATCAGATATAGCTGGAAGCGGAAATAGGTATGGTGTAAGGGGGTATGCGGCGAATGGAACAACTACTAATTATGCTGTTTATGCAGATGCCTTAGGTAATTCAAATAACTATAATTATGGTGTTTATGAAAGGGCATCTGGTACTGCCAATACAAATTATGGCGTTTATGCTTATGGCACAGGTAATAGTTATGCAAATTATGGTATCTATGCAATTGCTTCTGGAAGTTATGTGAATAACTATGCAGGTTATTTTTCAGGAAATGTAACAATTACTGGAACTTTGACAAATCCTTCTGATGAGAAATTAAAGCAAAACATAAAAAAAATGGATAATTCGCTTGAAAAGATTTCGATGTTATCAGCAAAAACATACAATTATAAAGAAGATAAAAGTATAAACCTTCCAAAAGGGAAAAAATATGGTTTTGTTGCACAAGAATTGGAATTAGTATTTCCTGAGCTTGTTACGGAAGTAGTTCAACCTATCAATGAAGAACCAAAACATATTGATCCAGAAAATGATGATACTAATGTTGTTGAGCGAGAACCAACTTTTATGACTTATAAAGCGATTAACTACATTGAACTTATTCCTATTCTTACCCAAGCAATCCAAGAACAACAAACAATGATTGCTGATTTGCAGAAGCGTATTGAGAAATTAGAAAAAAAATAATTCTATAACGTGATTTATTAAAAATATACGTGAAAAAATATTGTTGAGAGGCAGAAATTGAAAAATATATTAGTATTCGTTCTTATTTTGTTATTTGTAAATCTTGTGGTTGCGCAAGAAGAATCTACATCAGCACCAGCGGTAAAAACATTTGCCACAGACCCAGATAACATTGGTGCATTGGCAAATAGTGTAAATCTTTTTAGCGGTAATGTAGCTTTGCCACTAAATCTTATATCATTATCTGGAGTAAATGTTGCTATTTCATATTCATCTGCCGGGGTAGATAAAAGTGTCGGTACTTGGAATTTAGAAGCACCAACTGGTATATTGGGTTTAGGCTGGTCAATGGGTTATCCTCAAATTATTGTAGATAACAAACAAACTGGTGCACGTGATGATGATGAATTCTACTTGGTGGAGGGAGGTTCAAGTAATAAATTAATTAGAACTGGAACTGATGCAGTTACAACTGCAAAAGTATATGAAACTAAAAACTATCAATTTTGGAGAATCCATTATTATCCCACTTCAGAAAAATGGGAAATTACTAAAGAAGATGGTACAAAATATATATATGGAGATACAGGAAGTGGGAGATCGACAGTTCAGTACTTAATAAAATGGGGCAATTGGATTGGAAGCAGCTCGCTTATTGCTAATCAGCAAAATCAAGTAATAGCTTGGAATATTTCTGAAGTCGTCGACACTTGGGGTAGTAATGTAACATACGAATATGAAAATATAGAGCAACATGTTGGATATGGCACATACCACGGTGATAACACACATACAGAAGCCTCATATCTAAAAAAAATTAAAGATATTTACGGTAGAGTTGCTGAATTATTCTATGGAGACAAAGACCCAAATGAGTATATGGAACCGCATACGGAATTTGATGAGCATACAATTCCAAATACAGCAGATGCTTACCAAGAAAGATATGAAAAGAAGTTTTTAGATCACATTGATGTGTACACAAAAGATGATTATTTACTAAACTCAGTTTATTTTGAATATGATGAAACAAAATTTTTTGAACCGAATACAAATAGAGAAAAGCGTTTATTAACATCAATTACACATAAGAATAGTTTAGGTGTTGCTTTACCAAGTATAAATTTTAGCTATAAAGAAAGTAGTCCACAAGGAGTTTTGGAAACAGTAACAACCCCTACTGGAGGAACAATTAAATATTATTATGAAGAGTTAACTATTGGGCATTCTGATAGAAGTTTAACACTGACAGCACCAACTGGCTATTCAAATCCAACAGTTTGGAATGGAGATGACGTAGTAGTTGTTACATGGAGAAATGGCGATTATATTACTATATATGCTTATGAATGGGATGGAGAATGGGTAGGAGGAAAAGTAACCACAAGTGATGTTTATGCTCCTAAAGATGGAGATAATCAAAATATTGCAGTATCATTTCAGAGAGACTTTTTTGCAGTGCTACATACAAGAAGGTATGATGATTCTGATGACAAAACACACGTACAAAAGCTATTTGTTTTTCCTAAAAGAGAAGGCAAAAGAGGAGAATGGGAAGAAATTTACAAACTCATTAAATTTAATGCTAGATATGATGGGGAACCTATATATACAGGAACACAACTTGTTACTGGAAGTAAATTTGTGGCTATAAAAAAGAATGGCGAGAATTCACAAATACTAGGCTTTATCAATGATAATGGTCTTTGGATTGAGAAAACTTTCTATACTTATAGTTTTGTTGATTCTCAAATCCCCGAGTATCTATATATTGGTGGTACTAATAATTACTTGTGGATTCACAACAGAGCACCCAACACAGATGGTGATTTGGTTAATTTCCAGTACATGGATGAAGAGAATATATGGCATGATAATAAAACATTTTATACTGCTATGAACTTCTATCCAAAAGGTTATTGGTATGCTAATAATTCTTCAATGATAGGTTTGGGTTCACATGCCAGTACACCAGCTGCATATATTTGGAATTGGGATGAAAATTATAACAATTTTGAAAAAACAATAGTCGGGGGACTTTTGGCTACTTCTTCCAATGTTTTTTCTGTAGACCCTTTAGTGTCAATCATTACTCCTGATAACAATTACTCAAAGTTATTAAGATATGATGGTAATTCATGGATTATTTATTCAACGGGTTCTTCGGCTAATAAAAATTATTCAACAGGGAATGATTTTGTAATTCAAACAGATCATCCTACTTATAAGTACAGAACTAGTTTTAATCCAAATTCACGAAGTTGGAATGGCGAGGATTTAGATGGGACAAATACACCATTTTTATCGATAGCTGGTATTAACTATTCCCTTGATTGGATGTCTTATGATACTTCCCCAATAGTTTATAGATATCGTTTTACAGACGGTTCATGGTCAGAGAGTGACATTAATTTGGTTTCAAGTGGAGATATTCAAAAGGTGCTTACAGGAGCAAAATATTTTACTTATCAGAAATGCTTTGCTGTACCATATCCTAATAATGCAGTTGTTCACTTTATAAAGAATGGTTCAGTAATTTCAACTAAAGAAGAAATTAATGGAGAAGGATTTTGGGATGGAACTAATTTCCTAAAACCGATACTCGTTAGTGCAAATACAATTGTAACATTTGATTCACATTATTTAGAGGATGCATCTGAATTAAAATTACGAAGAGTAATTGGTGAATCTGCATCGGGTAACCAAGCACACTACGTTGTTCAACATATAGAAATAGACGACAAGTTTGAAACAAAGTACACTGCTTTTGATTACAATGTTCAAAGTTCTTCAATTGATCCAAGTGGAAATATTGCAAAATTTAATATGGTGAGAACAAGACCAGGAACAAATAATCCACTTGACAGCTACCACCCATATGGTTATACTGATACATATTTCTTTAATGGATTAGACCCTGTTAATTTTACAAAACCTATTCCTATTGATGCTTCCAAAACAAATGCAATCGAGAACTATCAATTACTTACGGGAAATATATATTTAACAGAAATATTTGATGAAGTTGGAAGTCGTAAAAGCATAAATGAAAATTTTTGGTATGTTAGTTCGAAAAATATCAATGCAGAATTAGGATATTATAGCAGAATTAAAATGAATAGAGTATCACAAGGTGTTATTAATGAAACTAATTTTACTTATAATAGTGAAAATGGATTATTAGATAGTAAAAAGTTTAATTTGTATGAAGGAAATAGTGAAATCTCAACTATTGAAGAATCATTTAAATATGGTTATGAAAAATATTCAGAGTTAGAGGATTTACATATTTTGTCTCCAATTATAGAGACGAAATCCACCAACTATAAAGATTCAGAATTACCATTTGATATGGTATATAAAATATCGGCCACAACATGGACAAATAGCATTGGAGGTAAATGGGCACCTTACAAAACATTTATATCCAAAGTCGAAAAATATGTAGGTGATTCATTTACCGAATGGGGTGGAAGTACTCCAAGTTCCGATTGGCTAAAAACAAGCGAGGTTATTTCACGAGATAGTAAAGGTAATGTTCTTGAAGCAATTGATGTTGAGGGTTTACATTCTGTTACAAAATATGGATTTGATTCAAGTGTACCAATAGCTTCTATAACAAATTCAACAAACTCAGAATCATTAGTTGAGCTTTGTCAAGAATATAATACTATTGCAGAGGGAGATTTAGCAGTAAATCTTTATAAACAAGTAAGCATTGGAAATGTAACATACTCTATGTTTGATGAGCCTATTAGAGGCAAAGTTCAGAAAGTAATAACAAATAATGAAGTTGCTGGGGTCATGATCAACATGGATGAGCTTGATGATAATCGAAACTATATTATTGAATTTGATATTAAGGTTTCTCTTGGTGAAGTTCAACTTCAAATTAATAGTGGTGCCGGCACTTATATAGTAGAATCCATGAATAGTACAATCTGGGAGCATAAACGTTTTAAATGGGTTTTAAGCAATGAAGCTTCCTGGAGCCGAATATTTATAGTATCAAATTATAATTCTTCTAGTACTTCTGCAACGTTCTATCTTGATAATATAAGAATATACCCTGTGGATGCTTTTGTAAGTAGTACAAATTATGACCCAATATTTTTTACTCCGGTTTGTGCTACAAATTCACAAGGTGTAAATAGCTATGTTGAGTACGATACTTACCAACGACCAATAAGAGCAAGGAATGATGATTTAGCTATATTATCCGAAACATCTTATTATAACTCAAGAGAGAATAATGGTGATGTTTTTAATACATCTAATCCAAATTACACAAGATCCGTTACTCTCGATGGTGAGAGCAGAACATATTCAGACGGCTTTGGTAAAACACTTCAAACACAAGCAAAAGTATCCGATACAGAAATAATGGTCTCGGAATCACTTTATGACGAATTAGGGAGAGGTTACATCCAAACAAAACCAACAAAAATTACTGCTGGGTTTGGATATAGAACTGGTTTTATTACAAGCTTAGCGAGTGATGGTAAAATGTATGGGGAAGTTCAAACGTATAATAACGATTACTATCCATACTCTGAAACCGTATTTGAAAAATCACCACTAAGTAGAGCTATTGAATCTGGTGCACCTGGTACTGATTATAGAATAGGCGGTGGACATACATCTACGGTTTCTTACTCTGCAAATTCATTAAATACTGAGGAATTTAGTGGATATACTAGCAGGCAATATTTTTTGACCACCACAACAGACCCCAATGGAGTAATTGCCTATTCCATGAAAGATAAAACTGGTAAATTAATTGCAGAAAAAGCCGGTCCGGTAACTGTTGAAGGGCAAAGTATTTATCCAACAACAACATATGAGTATGATAGATGGGGTAATTTAACTGAAATTTATCCACCAAATTATCACAATCCGCCTACAGGAATGACAGCAAGTAGTTATATAATTGGTATGACTTATGACCATCTCGGAAGATTAAAAACTAGAACAAGCTCGGATGCTGGAACAATAAAATATATTTATGACATTGCTGGTAGAACTCGATTTATGATGGATGCAAACGGTTCTTCAAAAACACCGGATAATATTCTCTATTGGAAATATGATAATTTGGGACGAACAACAGAAGAAGGGTATATTAGCCAAAATTGGAGTGAATCTACTTTGCAAAGTTATGCAGATAACTCGCCACTATGGCCAAGTACGCCATCTACTTGGCGTAAAAAATATACATACGGAGGAGCAGATATTGATAACGCTTATGGTCTTCTAACAAAAGTAGAAGTTAATAATGATGCTATTTCAGATGTAGAAGTTGAAGAAAGTTTTGTTTATGATAAGTATGGAAATGTAAAAGATAAGAGTACTTTAATTTATGATTACAATAATATGGAACGAACAATCTCTTATGAACATGACATTATTGGTAATGTAACACGCGTATCCTATATGCCAATTGAACTTGCAATTACAAATGAAACAATTACTAGCACTGCTACTTACGAAGCCGCTGATAAAATAACAATTGGTAGCGGAGTAACTGTAAACTCTGGAGGCAGTTTAACTCTTAAGGCTGCAAATAGTATTAAGTTGCTCCCTGGCTTTAGTGTATTGTTGGGTGGTAGCTTAACAACTTCGTTTGGAGGGGAGGGAGGAGCCTCAGCAGAAGCTACACAAGTAACGTATTATTATGATAAGTTAGGAAGAGTTGAAAATATTGGTACGTTAAATGACCCCGACTTTTTTGCATCTTATTCTTATGGAGTTAATGGGGAACTTCACGAAGAAAAACTCCACAATGAAGCGGTAACAAGAACATACGAATATAATTCGCCGGGTTGGTTAACAAAAATAGACGATCCATTTATCAAAGAGGAGCTAAGCTACACTAGTGGTGGTTATGGTGGTGTTGGTTACTATAACGGTAATATTGCCAAGGCCATTTATGATTTAAAATGGAGTGGTAATCCAGGAGATTATAATGTGCTTTACAAATATGATAATCTAAATAGACTTCTTATGGCAGATAATTCACTAGTTGGTAAAGATGTTGGTATTTATAATGCTGTTGTTAACGAAATAAGTTATGATGCAAATGGCAACTTGAAAGATTTAGCTAGAAGTACTAAAACAAATAACTATAATTACTATGCTGGTACTAACAAAGTGCAAAATACAGATGGAGTTGGCTCAGATTATGAATATGATAGCAATGGAAATATAATAAATTCTTATAACGCTGATTTGGAAGATTTTTTGTACGATCCATTTACAAACATGACTATGCATCTACAAAAAACACATGACCTATCTATATTTACCTATGGTGCAAGTAATCAGAGAGTATTAAAAAACTCAGAAGATGGATATAACTCATCAACAGCCTACATACATGGTTTAAGTGATTTTCCTTTAATGGAAAAAACAGATGATGGCTCATCAGAAATAACCAAGCTATACGTTTACGGTCCAAATGGTTTAATAGCAGTAAACGATGATGAAGGTTGGTTCTTTTTACTTAAAGATCATTTGGGTTCAACAAGAGTAGTGTTGAATGAAGCTAATAATTGGGTTAGTAGCTATGACTTTATGCCCTTTGGCGGTATAATGCGATCAACAGTAAATACAGATATAAGCTACCAATATACTGGACAAGAGTTCGACCCAGAAACTGGCTTACATAACTTTAGAGCAAGGTTCTACGATAGTGACCTTGCAATGTTCTTTGCAGTTGATCCCGCTGGACAAGGGTTTGCTCCTTTTGCTTATGCAGGCAATAATCCGGTAATGAGAATTGATAGAGATGGTAAATTCGCGTTTACACCATTATTAATTGCAATAGCTGCACAATTTGGTGCCTTTCAAGGAGCAAAAATTGCAGCAGCTAAAGGTGCTACTGGTTTAGAAGCAACTAGTTATGTATTAACTGGTGCAGCAATTGGAGGTACTTCTGCATATTTAGGTTCAACAATTACAACTTCAGGTATTCCGGTTGCTAATACTGCTTCTATTGCAGCTAGTTCTCTTTCAAATTCAGTTGGAATGTATGCTTTAAGTGGAGGTCAAACAGATATTTCAGTTAGTTTGGGAGCTGTATCTTATAATTTTTCAAAGGGAGAATATGGGTATCTTGGTAAAGATGGAAATTCTACTCTTGAAAATATAGGTTATGGATTTGGCGCAATGGCAAATCTTCAAGATGCAGTAGCTCTATTTGGAGGCGGAACTGATATAAATGTCAATTCAGCTAAAGCAGGCAAAGATGATCCTTGGGGACATTCATCAATAACAAAAATTGAAGATAACGCCCAGAGAATATCAGTTGGACCATTAAAAAGAGAATATATTGGGGATTTTTGGAATGACTATATGAGTGGGATTTCAGGAGATGATTGGCCAAGTCATGTGGATGATCATGGTACCTGGTCAATAAAGCTTTACAATGTAAATGAGTCAATATACAATTCCATGAGGGGAAATATTATGAGTAATAGAGATGTTTGGGGGATAGGTGGATTAAAATGGGATTTACATTTACACAGTTGTGTTGCAAATACTACAAGAGCATTATGGGCACTTGGAGTGCCAACGATACCACTTAATTTTCATCCACATATACTTAATGCACAGCTTCTGATACGGCAATTTGGAATTAATTTAAGTCCATATTATTATAATAAATAATTGAGAGTGATATGAAAAAAACGTTTTTATTAATTGTATATTTATTTGTTTCTTATGGGTGTGTGTCACAATTAAAAACAATAACTATCAATACCATGAATAACAATTTGTTCTTTGGAAAACAAGGGGGGGTGCTAGTACCAAATCAATTGGTTTTTGCAGAAAATATAGATAGTATTATGTATGTAGAGTGTTATTTCCCATTAAAAGGGAGTACATTCTTACTACTCGAAGATACTTTATATCTAACCGAAAACAGCAAATTATTTTTCAGTGGTGAAAAATCTTTTATTAATAGTAAAAATGGAAATCTGCTATTCAATACTAAAGATTCATATACTGGTTATAGAATTCATAATGTTATTTTGAAAAATAATTCCTCAAAAAGGGAATTACTAGAGAAGTATCGTAAATGCTCTATAGTATGGGGGGATTAAGAATGGCTAGTTTTTTTATTAAAAAACCATTTGGGTTCAACAAGAGTAGTGTTAAATGAAGCTAATAATTGGGTTAGTAGCTATGACTTTATGCCCTTTGGCGGTATAATGCGCTCAACAGTAAATACAGATATAAGTTACCAATTTACCGGGCAAGAGTACGACCCGGAAACTGGTTTACACAACTTTAGAGCAAGGTTCTACGATAGCGATCTTGCAATGTTCTTTGCCGTTGACCCCGCTGGACAAGGGTTTTCGCCGTTTGCTTATGCAGGTAATAATCCTGTTTTGAACATAGACAGGAATGGAAAATGGTTTTGGGCTGCTGCGCAAGTAGCATTTGATATTTATCAAGCTTATACAATTGCCACAGCTACCTATAATGTGGTGCAAGCAATAAGTAATGGAGATATAGGAGGTATTACACAAGGCATAATATCAACAGGAGCAAACCTTTTAGTAGGAGGTGCTGCTCAATCTGTTACAGGCTTGGGTGGATTTGCAGGAGGTGTAATAAGTGGAGGAGCGGGGACTGGTGCAAGTAATTTTGTTGTTGGTGCACCCCTTACTGATAATCTTTTACAAAATGCATTGTTTAGCGGTGTAAGTAATTATGTCTCTAATATGTCCTTGACTGAAAGTGCTCAATCTGCTTTGCCAGGTGGACAAAAAGGATTTATGAGTGACTCTCAAATGCATGAAGTTGCAAAAGCAGATTTTAACAAAGAAATAGGAAAAAATGGTTTAACTAAATTAACAGGGAAGGTTCCAAAAGGATACTTGAGCACTCCGGAAGGTGGTTTTACTAAGGATTTAAATTGGATTCAGAGTTTATACACTGAAAATGGTGAGTATTCTGGTTTGACTGTTCGTATACCCACCGGAAACGAAAAATCATATAATAGTGAGGTTTATATTTCAGCGTGGGCTCAAGGTAATTCTGGACATTTTCATATGACTCTGGGACATGAGTTAATTCATGTCCAACAAAATTTCAAAGGACTATTTAATCCACGTTACATGGAAGTTGCTGCCTATGAATGGGAATATAATGAAGCTCCAAAAATTTTTGGTGACCAGAAAATTGTAAATAGTTATAGAAATCGTTTCATTGATGGCTATCTGAAATACAGCAAAGGGAATGAGTATAAGCACTATTACAAGTTTGGAGGATTTTAATGAATGTGAATATTTATATAATTTTAACCATTTTGTCCGCAATTATTGTTCTAGCTTCTTGCCAACCATATGGAAAATATTCTAAAAATGGTATTGATTTGACAATTGAAATAGATAATAACGAAAATAATATAATAAAAAAATATGATAGGAAAGTGCTTCTATTTAAGCTAATTCTGAAAAACAATTTACCAGAGAATGTTTTTATCGATTATTTTAGGAGTGCCGACCCAATTATCTATAAGAAGAATTTATTATATTATATGCAATTTAAAAGTGAATTAATCCCATGGGATGAGACACTAGATTCATTGTACAATAATCTAGATTGTACATTAAAACAAAATGATTCTACTAATTATGAAATTATAGAGGAAACCCTTTCTGGGTTTGACACGACTTCATTGCCACGGAGCTATACAATAGAAAAGATTAAAACTTACTTATACTTCTATTATTCTAATAGAGTATATATTAGAGCAGGAGAAACTTTAGTTTATTGTATCCCAGTTTATGCATCATTTTACCCTGAAGGTAAATGTAAATTATTGTTCCAATATTCATCTAATGTTGGAAAAGTAAATATTGATGAGCTAAAAGATAGTCTAAAAATTGACATTAGCTCCGAATACGAAGGTTATAAAAAATGGGAAGGTGAATTCAGATCTAATGCATTAGAAATTGAATTCAATAAATGAAGTGGAATTCTAAGTGAAAATTCTCCATTTCAATAATGATCTGATGATGAGAATTGATGGAGATGGGAAGTTTTGGTTTACTCCTGTAGCAATTATGTTTTCTGCACAATATGATACTTTTCAAGGGGCAAAATTGCAGGAGCTAATGGACTGGTATTGAGGGAACCACACTTGGGCAATTCGTTAAGGAGGATGTTATTAGAAGTATTATAAAAAATAGCAGTATAAAATTAATAGAAGAAGAGACTATCTTTAATTGAAAATTGTATCCCTTTTTACTTGTGTTTTTTGTATTTTTAACAAAGTACTTAACTAAGTTTTTTTAATTTATTGGGTTATAGTTTACTCTTAAATATTCCTTTTACTTATGTGTTAAAATTGAGAAATATCATATGAAGAAAATATTTGCAAAACTTATTTTTAGCTTTTTATTTTTGACTGTAATTCTGTTTCAGAATATTATTTTGGCTCAAACTGCAGATAGCTCAAGCTATCCACCAAATTCATATGAAAAAATTCACGCAATTAATTTCAAAAATATAGACATAAAGGATTTGTTAAGGGGTTTAGCTCTCGAATATAAAACAAACATAGTAATTGAAAATAAAATTAACCAAAATGTCTCTGTTGCACTTTTTGATGTTAATGTTTACCAAGCAGTTGAGATGATAGCAAAAGATAATGGATTGATTTTTTCGTTTGATAAAAATCGATTCTATCTAAAAACCCCAGAAGAAAAGGGTCCAGCACCCAAAATGGAGAATGAACCTTACGTGGCTTATCATCCCGATACTGATAAAATTGATTTAGTTCTTGATGACGTTTTGCTTTCTACGCTTGCCCAAAAACTACGCGACGAAACAAAATTAAATTTTCTAGTTTCAAACGGTTCATCTGGAAGAGTTTCTGGAACACTTACAAATGTTAATACCATAATTGGATTAAGAAATGTTTTGCGAAACAGTGGTTTTTATATTCATTTGGTCGATTCAATTTATTACATTACTCGTTCAGCTTATTATTCAAGCGAAAACGCTTCTCAACAAAATAAATCTCAATATTGGGTAAATGTTAAAAACAAAAAAGTCACTCTTGATGTAAGGGATGGTGATGTTGATAAAGTAATTGAGGATATTGTTATTCAATCAGATTTACAAATGATTAAACTTTCTCCAGCTACAGCTAAAGTTACGGTTAAATGTACTAAGGCACTACTGGGAAGTTTGTGAAAGAGAAAAAAATAAATTAGATTAAAAGCATGAATGATAAAACATTATACGCACAAATCTTAGGTATAACTACACCATGGGAAGTATCAGAAGTAGAATTAAATC
>Ga0210046_1000928_pt1 | contig 24861 bp, 19 predicted proteins | sample CryGeyCG2114_250_FD_185461 | JGI IMG/M metagenome (GOLD analysis project Ga0210046, IMG submission 185461) | Groundwater microbial communities from aquifer - Crystal Geyser CG18_big_fil_WC_8/21/14_2.50 (SPAdes) (version 2) | ecosystem: Environmental > Aquatic > Deep subsurface > Groundwater ... | reverse complement strand
CCGTTTTTTCTGAAATTTCGTAGGCTAAAATTGGGAACGCAGTAAACGATAAGAAGACAAAACCCTGTTCACTTTTTATTAATCCTTGACTTGCAGCTTTTTTCCTAAAATTATAATAGTCACCTAACTCTGCTGTGAAACCCGCTGTAAATCCAACACCAATTTTGAGCGCGTATATTTTAAAGTTAAGATTCAACCCAAACTCTCCCCCGGCACCTAAGAAACTTTTTGAACCATTGAATTCCTTGGGATAAGATACAACAAAATTTCCATCATACTTTTCAACTCCGGCGACATTATAAATACCACCATATCCGAACAACCTTGTATTAGTATTTAGATATTCTCGAGTATTAACTATAAGGTAACTTCCCCGCAATAACTGAAGAGATTCGTTCTTGTAATCCCCCTTCGAAATTGTTAAATCAACGCTCTGATATTTACCGGATTCGGTGGCAGTATTATTGGTTTCAAATACCATTGGAGAAGCAGTTGACTGATAAACAGCCGGATAATATGTGCGAAGACACCCCGTGAATAAAATAGGAGTGATGATGCTTAAGATGAAAAGGTAACGTTTCACGACCTTACAAACATAATGTTATAATCAAACTCAAAACACAAAAGGTTACTTTTGAAAACTTCATATTTCTTAAAAGAAATATAAACATCTCTACCGATATTTTATTAAACAGTAGTATGAGCAAAAATAAATTACATCTACCAACTTCGCATAGGTAATTTTGAGCAATCAGAAGAAACGATAGTTTTAAAATAAAAAAAAATCAGTGCGGTTACTTGCTTGACCTATCTCGTTACTTTACCAGGTTGTACCATTGCTGGTTTGATAGCTGAAATTTCTGAACATTTTTTAAGATTACTCCTGATCACGATGCGATTACTGTAAATTCCGAGACATTATCGTAAAGTTCTTAGAGATTACCTGATCGTCGAATGCATTTTCACATCCTCAATACTATCAATTAAGTGGTGGAAATTTTGCTCAAGCTTTCTCGTATTCGTGGTACGCTTCACCATTTTTACAAACTTTGAGAGAATTTTTAGATCTTCCCATTTTGTATAAGACAGTTTTTTTTACAGATTTGTAATGGTTTAACTTTTCAGGAACTGGATAGGCGCTTAGAAAACTGTTATTACTAACATGTTAACGATAATCGCCGGGAAGAGCAGCCCTCAGCTATGGGGTAGAATTAAATAAAAAGGTCATTCCCCGCCGCAGGCGGGTTAGCAAAGAGAAGAACAATGTCGCACCCATGAGTAATAATAGAGCTTTCAAATCGTAAACCGATAAATCGGTTTTAAGAGTTTTCTTCTGTTAAATTACCCACAAATGAATCTGTGGGCTGCTGACAGAAAATACCATAACAAAACAAATTAATGTGCTGTTTGTTTTTCATTTTTCCATTCCCGCCTGCCTCTCTACGGGTAATCTGGCAGGCAGGTAGCATTTTCCCAAGCATCATCCTTGGATTAGCGAGATTTAAGGCAGATGTTAGCGAGTTTGTTCCTGATGTTGTACAAAAGGCTTTACAAAAAAAAGTGATGAACCATTAAAAAAATTAACTCTACTGAATCATATTTTTTATTTTGGCTTTGACTTTCACAGCACCTGTATGCTTGAAATATAAAGTAACTTCACCAATTTGATTTTCTTTCAATTCCTTTTTCAGACCTATCAACATAACATGAAATGAACGGGGTTTCAATCTTAATGTTTCTCCCGATTTGATTTCGAGATTTTCAGCTTCACGCATTCCCATCATTCCATTTTCTTCAAATGTTTCGTGAACTTGTACGAGCTTAGCCAATGGTGAAGCAGCTTTATACAACGTATCGCTTTTGTCGGAAAGATTTTTAACATCTGCAAAAAAGCGGTATTCATTTTCTTCCCGGCGCTCCGTATCCATTGATTTTCAACGCTTATCTTCGCTTCAGATTGAAAAAAGAAAAAAAGAAGTGACTAAAAATAAAGCATGTTAATCTCCTAAATTTTTAATATCGTTGATAATTTCTTCTAAATTGATCTCACTTCCCTTATAACTTTTTCTGATATTCATATCTTGATCAACTAAAGCAATGCGGTCTGTATGTGTGAAAAAATATACCGGATCGCCATCATCTGTGAACGTTGTGTCGCCCCGTATCGCAACAATATGAAATTTTTCCATTAACAATTTTATATCTTCTCTTTTACCTGAAAATAAACTATAGTTTGAGAGATCAAGATTTCTCACTTCGGTAAAATTTTTCAAAACTGATGGAGTATCTCGTTCTGGATCAAAAGAAATTGCTGCGAACGAAACGTTATCAATTTTTTCTTTTTTCACCTTTTGTTGAATGCGTTGTAGATTATGCGTTGTAAGAGGACAAATATCAGGACAATTTGTAAAAATAAAACTCACAAGTAAAATTTTCCCACCATATTTCTTGGGGAAATCAACCATCACGCTATCCTGATTGACTAACCTATGAGAGCTATTGCCAATAAATTCTTTCTCGGGAAATTTGCTTTGGCAGGAATAAAGGAACAACGAGATTAGCGCTATAGCAAAATATTTCATTTAATTTCAAAAATTGTTTTTAGGAATCATAAATATTTGATCTTTGGATTATTAATATCAAATGTAACTTCAGCTATAATCTACAACCTTAGTTTTTTTTCTACAAGACCAATGCTAATCAACTAATAAACTCATTTTAATTATGAGTCTACCTTATTTGCAGCTATGCCACAAATAAAAAACTGCGACTTGAAAGCTGAGCAAATAAACCCTTTATATTCTTTCACCTAATTTAAGTATCTCATCTCCCAACCCAACACCGTAACCGGCTTCTATCTCCATCGTTTTGAGTAACTCGATTTGCCTAATTCGGATTTTCTTCGTCTCTTCTTCACTCCTAGGGAAAAAGCTCCTTCGCAAATCACGGGCTCTAATACCTCATCGGCAAAAAGATAAATATAAGGGAGAGTAGCTTGTACTCCTCTCTATCAAGCTGATTTTCATACTTTTCAATTCCCTTAAAATCTAACATTATCTTCGTCAACATTTTATAGCTCTTCCTTTTTTTAATATAATGGAATGTTATGACGTTAAACAGTACAAATAATTAAATCAAATTGAAATACAGACTGTTCCAGCATTATTTCTTTTTAGATTTTGGTATTATAAAACCAAAAAGAATAATTCCCAAAAATATTTTAGCTATTGTCATTCCAGTTCTCAAGGGGGTGTCAATTCCCATAGTTGCATAAAAATTTGGTGAGGAAAATGATGTTATTAATAAGTTAGTTATAAGGGATAAACCTATAAGGAGCCAATATCTAAAGAAATTTTTTATTTTCATTTCAATTCCAATTTTTACAAAAACGACTTTGTTGCATTAATACAATAACAAAAATTCAAGAAACAATATCCTTACTATGTCGGGTGGACTAACCGTTTTCTTGTGTCATTGATACAATTTTCCACTCACCATGTTTTTTCGATAAAATAAAAATTGTATCAAAGTCCACCCTCCAGCTACCAGTATGTCCTTTAACAAAAATGGCGCAAAGAGTATTCGAAAGATTTTTCACTTCAATATCATCAATATAATGATTCCACTGTTTTTCAGAATATTGCCAATCAATCCAATTAGAAGCAGAACGTTTATTTTTAGATGCAATACCCTGTCCCTTTCCATATGCAATAATGTCCGCGTCAGAATACATAAATAGATCATGATTTTCGCTAAACTTCTTAGAATTAATATTGCTATACAATTTTTCAACAATACTTTGAGAATTAATAGGAGGATTACCTTTAACTGAATATGTAAAATAACCACAGAACAATGATATCAGAACAAAAACGATAAGTACCTTAGATAATTTCTTCATCGAAAATATCTCCTTTGTTTTATTTAAATGATTTGCAGTTATTGAGTCTGCAATTTTTAATTATATAATGCGATATTATGTTATCGTATTACAATACTGAATAAATAAATTAATTATTGATTCCCATTTCTAGCTTACACTTTTTAAATGTGTTGTTTATTTCCAAAACCTCTTCCACTCCAAATCACTCTAATGCATGGCTTCTATTTTTTTACCTCTTTACTTTAGAAAGCTATTTTTCATTTCATGAGTATTAATTTTTTTGTTTCTATGAAATTACTACTTACTATTTTGTAAAAGTAAACACCGCTTGATAAATTGCTGCCATCAAATAGGACTTCATAATTCCCGGGTTGTTTTTCTTCATTAATTAATGTTAATATTTTTTCTCCAAGTAAATTATAAATAGCTATATTTACAAAACTTTGCTGAGGGATTGCATATTTAATGGTTGTAGTAGGATTAAATGGATTGGGATAATTCTGGTTTAAGGTAAACTGTATAGGAAATTTTTCATTCTCCATTACTCCTACAGGCTGTGGAACTGTTATGGTAACAATATTACTATACCCCGATAATCCATATATATTAAACGCATTTACTCTGTAAGAATATATTGTATCTATCATGAAGTTTGTATCTGTATAAGTAATTACATTTGCACCTAAAGTATCAATGGAAAAGAAAGATTTCGAGCTTGTTGTATCCCCGTTCTTCTTTTGAACCACGAATCCATCTTCATTATTAAAATTGTCTTGCCAAGTAAGTAGAACCTTTAATGTATCAACTTTTGCAGTAAGGTTTGTTGGTGGAAAAGGAGCTAATCCGCCACCAATTATAGTTCTCAATATTGTTCCATTCCATCCAACAGCAGTACCAATATTTGCATCTATAAATGAAACACTCGTTAAATTATTAGTTGTTCCACTGGTTTGGTGTATCCAGTTAATTCCACCGTTTGTTGTTCTCAGAATTGTTCCACTTAACCCAACGGTAGTACCATTATTTGCATCCGTAAATGAAACACCTGGCAATAAATTTGTTGTTCCACTTGTTTGTTGTACCCAAGTAACTCCCCCGTTAATTGTTTTCAGGATCGTACCATTTAATCCAGTGACAGTCCCATTATAATCATCTGTAAATGAGACATCATATAAACGATTCATTGTTCCACTAGTTTGGTGCACCCAGTTCGCACCCCCATTAGTGGTTCTCAGGACTATACCACTGTCTCCGACGACTATACCTCTAAGTGAATCAATCAATGATACATCATATAATGGGGCGAAAATTCCGCTTGTTTGCAAAATCCAATTTTCACCACCATTGGTTGTTCTTAATATTAAGCCATTTGCTCCTACAATTGTCCCAATACATGTAGCAGCAAATGAAACACCTGTAAAGCCATTATATGTTCCAGCTGTCTGAGGGGTCCAATTTATTCCCCCATCAGTAGTTCTGAGTATTGTACCGAACAGTCCAATAATTGTACCATTTTTTGAATCAATAAATGTAACGTCCTGTAACCAGTCACTTATTCCACTTGTGTATGAAACCCAATCTTCTCCACCGTTGGTTGTTCTTAGAATTGTACTACCTTCTCCAACAACAATTCCGTGGTCTGCATCAGTAAAAGATACACCCATTAAAGTTTTAGTTGTACCACTTGTTTGATCTATCCAAGCTTGGGCAAGACTACTATTTGTTGTTGCAAATGACAGTGAAATTATAATTAATTTTAATTGCATCAATGTCTTTATAATGAGCTCCTTTCTTTGAATTTTAATATTTTTTTTAAATTACTTTAGCTTAATAAATTATTACTTATACTGCACTATGCTATTAATTAAGTAATTCTTATCTGCCCGGTTCTGCATATATGTATTCCATTCGTTTCTTTCTTTCAAAATAACCAGGATGATGAACCACCCTCAATCCAGTCCATCACCCCTTTTAGTATTCAGTGATCAGTGATCAGTTTAAAACAAATGATTAATCATCAATGACAAGTGACCATTGATTCGCCGCTGCGAACTGACTCCCTTTCCACTTTCCACTTTCCACTTTCTACTTTCCACTTCTACTTTCTACTTTTCACTTTTTACTTTCTACTTTTAACTTTCCACTGCTTAATGGGGAGCTGTTGCCGAAACCGGGTTACTCCAGCTTCCTTTCTCTTCACCTCTAAAAGCACGGACTCTTATCCAATATTTCTTACCGGCTGTTAATCCTGTAAAAGTATATTTAGAAGTTTTGCCTGTTGCACCTGCATTCGTCCAGCTTTCCGGGTTATCCGCCGATATTTGGAACTCATAACCCGTAGCAGTCTTTACACGGTCAAAGTTCACATCAATTTCACCGGCTTCATCTCCAATTGCCGCTGAAAGATTAGTTACCTGTTCAAGCTGTTCGGAAGGGCTTCTGTCCGCCGCTATTGGAAACCCTGTAGTTAACAAAAGATTCACATCGTCTGTTTTGCCGTTAATCTCATTAACTATTGAAACGTCTATCTTCTCAAGATTTTCTTGCGCGGCATCTCTTTCTATAACCGCTTGTTTTTGTTTATCTTTAAGAGCGATTAGAGCGCTTTCTTTCTCTTCAAGTCCGTTTATAGCGGCTTGATAACTGGTTAGCTTCGCAGCGTCCACAGTTACCTTAGCTTCACTGCTCGCTAAAGCGGTGTACCTGTTTCTTGTTGCCTGAATTTCTTCATCAACATTTTTTCCGTTCAGATCTGATTTTATTCTGGACATAATGTCCTCCTATAAAGTTAGTTATGAGTTTATGTTATATGTGCGAACACATTCTTTTGTCGTCATAAAACCATTACGTTATTCGTTCCAAGAATCCTTCATCAATTTATTCCGCCCTTTCAGGGCTTTGGAGTTTATTCATCTTTATACATAGGGCTGCGCCCTATGTTGAAATATATCGCCCTTTCAGGGCTATCAGATAATTTCTTTATCAACATTTTTTCCATTCTGATCTGATTTTATCCTGGACATAATGTTCTCCTCTAAAGCTTAGTTGTGTGTTTATGTTATATGTACGAGCACATTCTTTTGTCGTCATAAAACCATTACGTTATTTGTTCCAAGAATCCTTCATCAATTTATTCCGCCCTTTCAGGGCTTTAGTGTTTATTAATGTTTTTTTCATAGGGCTACGCCCTATGTTGTAATATCTCGCCCTTTCAGGGCTGATGCACATTAATATCATCCTTATAATATTCACATAAGCAAAATTAATAGAACAAAACTCAAGCCCCGAAGGGGTGGAATCTGTAAACATGGGGCGAAGCCCCAGGAGAATGCACCAAGAAACGTTCAAGCCCTGAAAGGGCGTAATCTGTTAACATAGGGCGCAGCCCTATGTGAATGGACTAAAACATACTCAAGCCCTGAAAGGGCGGCATAAACTTCAGTCCCATACATACTGTTCATCATATTCCACTTTATACTTCTTCAAAAAAACTCTGTATTCTTCTTGAAATGTTTTCTTTCTGTGATGCTCTTCCTGATTTTCGATATAAGCAATCACTTTGTCAGTTTCCGACGGATTTACAGAAAATACTCCATATCCATTTTGCCAGTAAAAGTTATTTAACTCTGTGCCCTTCGTTTTCATCCACTTTGATGAATGTGACTTCACTTCTTCTAATAACTTCATCAAAGCAATTTTCTTGGACAACATGCAGAGAATATGAATATGGTCTACATGACCACCGATTTTTATGGGCTGACATTCCATCTCTTTGCAAATACCACCGATATAGCTGTACAACTCATCTTGTACCGGTTGATGAATTATCGGTACTCTCAGTTTAGTACTGAATATTATATGAATGTAATTTTTTACGAGTGATTGTCCCATAAGTTATTCCGCCCTTTCAGGGCTTTGGTACATATTAGTGTTCTTTTTTCATAGGGCTGCGCCCTATGTTGAAGTATCTCGCCCTTTCAGGGCTAATGAACATAAATATTATCGTCGTAAAATTCACTCAAATAAAATTGAGCAGAACAAAACTCAAGCCCCGAAGGGGTGGAATCTGTAAACATAGGGCAAAGCCCTATGATAATGAACTAAGAAACGTTCAAGCCCTGAAAGGGCGGCATAAGTTTCGATTCCATACATACTGTTCATCATATTCCATTATACTTTTTCATAAATGCATTCTATTTTTCAGTTATTAAAGTATATCGCCCTTTCAGGGCTATCACATTTTGAGGATTTCGTCATAATATTCACTCATTTAACGTTAGGAGCACCAATTTTACTATTTATTGCGTTTTTACCCAATTTTCGGGCTATTACTTCAGAGAAAACCTTTTTTCCTTAAGGGAAATCCTTTTTTATGTTCAGGATTTCCTTTTTCTTGTTCAGGATTTCCATTTCCTTGTTCAGGATTTTCTTTTTCTTGTTCAGGATTTTCTTTCCCTTGTTCAGGATTTCCTTTTCCTTGTTCAGGATTTCCTTTTCCTTGTTCAGGATTTCCTTTTCCTTGTTCAGGATTTCCTTTTCCTTGTTCAGGATTTTCTTTCCCTTGTTCAGGATTTTCTTTCCCTTGTTCAGAATTTTCTTTTTCATGTTAAGGTTTTACTTTTGCGCGTTCAGGATTTCTTTTTGCATGTTGGGTGTTTTCTTTTCCGCTTCAGATTCTTATGTTCTCATTAAGGAATTGCACACTTCGCATGTGAAAAATCCTTCTTGATAAAAGGGGAATTTTTTCCGCAACGGAAATAATTGCTCAAGTACTAAGCATTTGAAGAAATGATTTCGTAAGAATTTTTTTAATAAAAGAAATGAGAGATGTTTTCGGTATTAACGTGTATATCCGCCATAAAAACTTCTTTGGTAGAAGAGATAACTTTGATATAGAACGAATCTTCCCTTTAAGCAAAATAAAATATCTAAATTAATAAAAGCTTAGCGCCTCCAGTGTTGTGCGAGAAATACGACCCTAGCTTTTTCCGAACCTTAAGACTTTGCTAAAAGGTACTACAGAAAAATAAGCTACAAATTCCATCAACTAAAAAAAACGGGAAAGATTCAACTATTCAAAGAACAATCTGCATCGGGTAGATTAATCACCCTTTGCTGTTGCAAATTTAAACATGTAAATATATTTATGCAAGGAATATTTTTATTTTGGTGTAAAAAAACCTCCAGGGTTTTTAAAACACTGGAGGTTTGAATATTATCGAAAAAAACTTTTAAATCAACTCAAGTTGACCGCACTATTTAATAAACCGTTAAAACGGTTGAAATACATTTCATATTATTTCATTAACACCTCGATTAATCGAGGTGTTAATAAAACAAAAGCCCAAATTGTTAACCGTTTCAACGGTTTTAATTCTTTACAATTTATAGTTGGTCAACTTGAGTAAATCAATTTATAGCCGTTTCGGTCCCGCATTATAAACTTCAGCGGTGACACCTTTTTTAAACAACTTGAAATTGTCTATAAACCGTGCGGCTAAAGCGTCATACTTGTTCCAATATTCTTCCTTATTTCCCCAGGCGTTCATAGGATCGAGAACATCTGAAGGAACTTCAGGACAAGTAAGAGGAACTTCAAATCCGAATAATTTATCTTTTCTGAACTCAACCGAATCAAGTTTCCCATCAAGTGCGGCGTTAAGCAAGTTACGCGTATGCCGGATACTGATTCGTTTACCGACACCAAACTTTCCGCCAACCCAACCGGTGTTTACTAACCAAACATTTGATTGATTCTTCAAAATTCTTTCCTTCAGCATTTCGGCATATTTAAATGGATGCCGAACCATAAATGGCGCGCCGAAACAAGCTGAGAACGTTATCTGCGGTTCAATCCCCAAGCCGATTTCCGTTCCGGCAATCTTTGAAGTATATCCGCTGATAAAATGATATTGCGATTGTTCGGGATTCAGTTTTGCGATCGGTGGCAGAACGCCGGAAGCATCGCACGTTAGAAAAATAATGTTTTTCGGATGAGTGTGTGCATATCCTTCCGGAACAATATTCGGAATGAATTCAAGGGGATATGAAGCACGGGTGTTTTCGGTAATGCTGTCGTCATTCAAATCAATTTTTCGGGAGATCGGATCGAAGGTCACGTTTTCCAAAATCGTTCCGTACTTTTGTGTACAAGCAAAGATTTCAGGCTCGCTTTCTGCTGAAAGTCCGATAACTTTTGCATAACAACCGCCTTCAAAATTGAATATGCCGTTGCGGCTCCAGCCATGTTCGTCATCGCCAATTAATTTTCTTTTAGGATCGGCTGAAAGCGTGGTTTTACCGGTACCGCTAAGACCGAAGAAGAGTGCGGTATCTCCTTCTCTACCAAGGTTAGCAGAACAGTGCATCGGAAGGACATCGTTAAAAGTTAAAAGATAATTTAAAACAGTGAAAACCGATTTCTTTATTTCGCCGCCATATTCGCTGTTGGCAATGATCGCCATTCTGTTTGCAAAGTTAATAATTATTCCCGTTGCAGTCCGGGTTCCGTCAATAACCGGATCAACCTTAAAGCCCGGAACAGCGATAACTGTGAATCCAGGAACGAATTTTTTCAATTCATCTTTACTGTCGGTAGTTATAAACATATTTCTTGCGAACAAACTATGCCATGCTTTTTCAGTAATAATTCTTACTGGCATTCTATATTCAGGATCAGCGCCGGCGTAACAATCTTGTACGAACAATTCTTCACCTTGAGCCCAAGCCTGGAGTCTTGCGAACAATGCGTTAAATTTTTCAGATGAATAAGGTCTGTTGTACACACCCCACCAAATATTATCAACGGTGGAATCCTCTTGAACAACAAACTTATCTGCCGCGGCACGGGCAGTATGTTTGCCGGTAGTAACTAATAATGCTCCGTGTGCTGAATATTTGGCTTCGTTTCTGAAGATAGCTTCTTCATTCAACGCTGCATCAGGCAAGTTCCAGAACACTTTATCAAGAAAAGTCAGACCTTGATTTTTTAATCTGAAATCAGAAGCCAATTCCATAGCTTCTTTAGAAGCGGGAGTTTGAAATTCTAAGTATTTACTCATAACCAATCCCTCACTAACTTGCGGTCGCCGATATAAAGTTCATTCGGCGCATTTGGATCTAACGCCCATTTGATGCGTTCAATCCCTTCGGTAATATCTTTTATGGAACCGCAATAACTCAAACGTAAATAGCCGTCCATTCCGAATTCTTTTCCCGGAACGGTCAACACTTGAACTTTATCAATTAAGAAAGCGGAAAGTTTGTTTGAATCTTTTTCGTATGCGCTAAAATCAGCAAAACAATAAAACGTTCCATCCGGTTTAGTAACTTTTACACCATCGAATGAGTCTAGTAAATCCATCATGATGTTACGGTTGTTTTCCAAAGTAACGCGAAGATTTTCAACGCTGGATTGAATTCCGTTTAACGCACCGACAGCCGCTTTTTGCAATACAACGGAAGGACCGGATGTTTGATGTCCTTGAATGTTTGCCATCGTTTCAATTAATTTTTTACTTGCAACTGCCCAACCGATTCTGAAACCGGTCATGGCATATTGTTTTGAAACTCCGTTGATGACAATCAATTTAGATTTATCGACGCTTTCTTTTGTAAAATCGTAACAACTGATCGGCTTTTTCCCATCAAAAACAAGACGATGATAAATGTCATCCATGATCAAGTACAAATCTTTTTTCTCGCAGAATTTTACGATCTTGGCAATAAACTCTTTAGCATACATTGCGCCTGACGGATTGTTCGGGCTATTGATAATAATAGCTTTGGTCTGACTTCCCAATCGTTGTTCAAAATCAGAAATGCGGGGATAAAACGAACCATCTTCCGGAAGAACCGGAACACCGACCGCACCGCAAAGTTTTGCCATTTCAGGATAACTAACCCAGAATGGGGCAGGATACATAATTTCATCTTGCGGATTTAAGATTGCCTGCATCGCAACCATTAATGCTTGTTTAGCTCCGCCGCTTGCAATCACATTTTCGGGCATAACGTGCCGGTTATAAAATTCTTCTGTGTATCGGATAATTGCTTTTTTTAAGGGGAGAATACCGTCCGCAGGAGCGTAACGTACTTCACCTGAATTCAGTGAGTTTACCGAAGCCATTATCGCATCCATCGGTGCCATTGATTTTGGTTCACCGCCGCCGAGATGAATTACCGGGTCTCCCTTTTCTCTAAGTATCGCCGCCTTTTCATTTAGTTTTAAAGTTGGGGAAGGACTTATGGATTTTGCTATTAAACTAAGACTCATGTACATTAATCCTATTATTTACTAATTAATTTATTTCTCCATGCAATTTATTCCGCATTTTACAGATAAGCAAGAAAAACTCGTACGAATAAAAATAGATTTTCTCTTAGAGGAATAAATATCCAGATAACCAAAAATAATTTGATAGATTTTTTGATGTCTTTAGCGTAAGCGTTATTTTAAATTTGAATTTTAAAGTGACTTTATTAGTACTTTGAATTTCAAATTAGTTTACTATATGGGAGAAAAAAACAAATAATAAATCCCAAATATCAAATAATACCAAATTCAAAAATCGCAAGGTCTTCTAGTTGTTTCTATTCTTAATAATTCGAGATCGAAATTTAAATGATTTTTGGTTCGCCGCGGTGAACATCTTTTTTTGATTTCCGGTTTTCCCGGGTTAGGAGTTGTACTTGTTATCGTTATCGGAATTAATGCTAAGTGTAGAAGAAAGCAGAACTTTGGCGCTTTCTGCTTCAATATTTGAATTAAAAAGAGAAGGAATTGATGTCTTAAGTTTTACTGCGGGTGAACCGGATTTTAATACGCCGGAATTTATTAAGAATGCTGCAATAAAGGCGATTCATAACAACTTAACAAGATATACAGCAAATGAAGGATCACCTGAACTTATACGAGCAATCATCGAAAAGTTCTCTAAAGATAATGATCTTCACTTTGAACCCAAAAATGTTTTAGTTTCAAGCGGCGCGAAACACTCAATTTACAATGTGCTGACGGCGCTCTGCAATCCTGGCGATGAAGTAATATTTCAATCTCCATATTGGGTTAGTTATCCTGAAATGGTAAAACTTACCGGGGCAAAACCGGTTATACTCAAAACACACGCCGAACAAAATTTCAAACTGAAGCCGGAACAATTAGAAAAAGCAATTACCGCTAAAACCAAAGTATTCTTGTTTAATACCCCCTCAAATCCTTCCGGCGCTGTCTATTCCAAAGATGAAATTCTGGCGTTGGCAGAAGTGCTAAAGAACAAAAATCTTTTTATCGTGTCGGATGAAATCTATGAAAAAATAGTTTTCGATAAAGAAAAGCATTTTGCCATTGGTTCGGTTGAAGCGTTACGTGAAAGAACCATAACTGTTAACGGCGTAAGCAAGGCTTATGCAATGACAGGATGGCGAATAGGTTATGCTGCAGGGAACGAAAAAGTAATAAGACTTGCTCGAAAGCTGCAGGGACATTCAACCTCTAATGCGTGTTCAATTTCTCAGGCTGCAGCCGTGGCGGCACTAACACAACATTCCATTGAAGTCGCAAAAATGGTCATAGCTTTTCAGAAGAGACGAGATTTTATTGTAGGTGAGCTGAATGGCATAGAAGGAATTTATTGCGCCTTACCCAAAGGAGCGTTTTACGTCTTCTTTGATGTCAGCAAGTTCTACGGAAAAGCTTTAAACGGAACAAAAATAACTGATTCTTCTTCGTTCTGTGACTATATGCTAAAAAAAGAACGCATAGGTTTAGTTCCCGGTGTAGCATTCGGGAATGATAAGTGTGTGCGGATGTCCTATGCTTGTTCTAATGAAGAAATTAATGAAGGGATGAAAAGGATTAAACACGGGTTAAAAAAACCGGGCTAAATTATATTCAACTTGAAAAAAATATCCCGCTAAAGAGAGATTAATTCTTATCAATATACAATGTCAACGCTTTACTTATCTTTTCGACGGGCATTTTCTCTCCGGTCCACAATTCAAATGATTTTGCTCCTTGATGCACCAACATGTTGATGCCGTTCAAAATTCTTGCCCCTTCACCCGCAGCGATTTTAAGAAGTCGTGTCTGAGGCGGGTTATAAACCAAATCAAAAACTATCTGATCTTTTCCAAAAGCATTATTTAAATTGATAATAGTGTCTTCAATTTCTGGAAACATCCCCACCGAAGTTGCATTGACAATCAATTTTGAATTTCTAAAAACTTCGACTAAATCAGGAGGGAACAGTTCAAAAGTTTTAAAATTCTCAAATTTCATTTTTTCGTAGAAATAATTCTTTAAACTGTCGGCGCGCTGCTCAGTGCGGTTGACGATATTTATCCGGGATGGTTTGAAATTACGAATGAGAGAATAAATGACTGCCCGACAAGCTCCGCCGGCGCCAACAACCGTAACTTCATTATTTGCTATTTCTTCTTTAAAAGGATTGAGCGTTTCAATTACACCCGTTACATCGGTGTTGTAGCCAATGAGCTTTCCCATTTCATTTACAACCGTATTAACAGAGCCGATAATGCCTGCCTCCTCAGACAAACTGTTCACATAACCGACCATAGCTTCTTTGTGAGGAATAGTAACATTAAATCCCTTCACTCCCAGCGCCACAATTCCTTTCAAAGCATTTCTCAAATTCGCTTGGGGCACATCAAACGGTAAGTAGATGTAATCCAGCTCGAGTAAATCAATTGCCATATTATGGATAAATGGAGAGAAAGTATGCTTGATCGGATGACCAAGCAAACCTAACATTTGAGTAGAGAGATGAAATGTATCTTTCATAAAAAACTGAATACTATTAAATAATTGGATTACTGAATTTGGAAAATGGAATTATCTTCTAACAGGGAAATAAAAAGTTTAGACTGCCCAACTCCGGGAAATGAAGTTACAAACTTTTGTTTCAATTCAGCTTTTACCGTAAACGCTTTTTTCAAGTAATAGAACCCGTGTTTACTCATCTTCTTTTGAAAATGTAATTTTGAAAGTTGATAATAGCTATCAGCGTCATTAGGCTGAAGTTGTAACACTTTAAATAAATAATCTATTGCTTTATCGAGAGCAAAAATTTCTGAATACTTTTTTGATAATTCTTTCCCAACGGCAACGTCCTCCGGATTCTCTTGATGCAAATCAATCAGTTCGTTGATCCGCAAAATGGTTGGTTCGTCAATCTGAAAATTCTCTCGAAGAGAGACGTCCCACACTTCATCTGAAAAATAATTTGCTGCAAGCGCTAATCGAAAATCTCGTAACGCAGAACGGACTTTATTCAACTTGTAAAAGCAGTATCCTCTTCCAAGAAATGCTTCGTGGTAACCGGAATCTTTTTTAATTGCCTTTGTATAAAACATTATTGCGCTGGTGTACTCTTCTTTTTCTTCATAAATGGTAGCAATATTAAAATAAGCGGCTTCGTCGTTCCGTTCAAGTTTCAGTACTGTTTTGAAACACTCAATTGATTGATCGAATTTGCCAAGATCGGCAAAAAGATTACCAAGATTAAACCATGCATCGGTAAAATGATCGTCAATTGCGAGTGAAAGTTCATAACTGTTTATTGCTTTATCAAGTTTATTTAAACTTTCTAAAACAATTCCCCGGTTAAACCAGCCCACTTCACAATTCGGTTCGATATCTAAATATTTATCATAAGCTTCTAAAGCAGCTTCATAGTTGTTGCCGTATTCATAACTAATTGCCATTTGAAAAACAGCTTCGGAAAACTCAGGATCAAGCTCGGCGGCTTTATCAAAATATTCGGCTGCTTTCGCATAAAGTTCTTTCATTTGGTAGAGCTTGCCAAAACGGTAGTAAATGAGTTCGTTTTTCGGTTCGATCGCAAGCGCTTGTTGTAAAACCCGTTGTGCTTCTTCAAAATTTTTTAAATTAATATTTATTAATGCCTTTTCTGCTAATGCATCTACATCAACCGGATTAAGTGAAAGAGATTTCTCTACAAATTTCATTGCTCTCCGGTTTTGGTTAAGCTGGACAAGACAAATCCCCTTCTGCAAATAGAGATCCGCGTTGTATGGAGCTACCTCCAACAAGGTATCAACTAGAAAAAGCGCATCGCGGTATCGGAAATTTTCTATGCAGAGATCTAGAACTTCTTCAAGAAAGTTTTGATTAAGAAAAGTTTTTCCCTCTTCAACAAGAGCTCTCGCTTTTTTAATTGAAGCCGGAAGGTCTCTACTTTCAATAAATTCGTTTTCGTTCTCAGAATTTTCGGAATCAAAAAAAGTCATTCAGTACCCATTTATTTATAACAGCACTCAAAATGTAATCCTAAAAGAATCTAAAATCAAGTTGAATTTTAAGGATTAATTACCTTTGTGATGAAAAGCCGCGTTTTTGCTTATAATTTGCAATAATTGCTTTCGTCTTTCGTATTCCAAAAAGTTTGCCCTTCTTAGGTCGGCAAATCTTCTTATTTTTGCACATCATAATTTTGGAGAACAATTGAATATGAAATTGATGAAAATCTATTTTTTGGCTTTTTTTTTACTCCCAGCTGGATTATTCAGCCAAAACGCTCTTGAAAACGCCAATAATGCGATAAACAGCTCACGCAAAAATATTTTAACAGAAACCGTTTCAAAGGTTAGCCCGGCAGTTGTTGGAATAAATGTAACTGAAATTAGACAATACCAGACACTTTTTTCAAATCCTTTTTTTGACGATTCATTTTTTAGACAATTTTTCGGAGACCGGAATACCAAACAGAAAGTAAAAAGTCTTGGTTCAGGTATCCTTGTTTCTTCAGACGGTTATATTATTACCAACGACCACGTAGCAGGAAATGCATCCGAGACTGTGGTTACCTTGACGAACGGAAAACAATACAAGGCAAAAACCATCGGGACTGACCCGGTTTCCGATATTTGTCTTTTAAAAATTGAGCCTTCTCCTCAAGATGTGGGAACAGATTTTCCATTCATTCCTTTTGGGAATTCGGATGATGCGATCATCGGAGAATGGGTTATCGCACTCGGAAATCCTTTTGGCTTATTTGAAATTAATGATAAACCAACAGTAACCGTCGGAGTCATCAGCGCTACGGGCATGAATTTAGACCCCGTTCAAAATCGCTACTATCTCAATATGCTTCAAACGGATGCTGCGATAAACGGCGGTAATAGCGGCGGACCGTTAGTTAACGGTATCGGCGAACTCATCGGAATGAACACTATCATTTATACGGCAGGAGGTAATTCCGGAAGTATCGGGCTTGGTTTCGCCATTCCCGTTAATAAAATTAAACGGATAATGGAAGAACTTAAAATGAAGGGAAAGATCGAAAGAGATTTCTATCCCGGTTTTGCGATTCAAAATATAGACGAAACGATTGCGGGATATTTCAAACTATCGTCAACTCGCGGGGTTATCGTTACACAAGTCGAGAAAAATTCTCCAGCCGGTAAAGCCGGGTTAAAACCGGGCGACGTTATCCTACAAATAGATGATTTCAAAATAAATAACCAACAAAATCTGATCGGCGTTTTACAGGAATTTAGAACAAACCAAAAGATCACGGTTAAAATAATCCGCGATAATGCTGAAGAAACTTTAAACATGAAATTGGAGACACACTGATGATTGAAAGATATACCCGCCCGGAAATGGGAAGAATTTGGGAAGACGATTTTAAATATCAAACATGGCTGCAAATTGAAATTCTTGCGAGCGAAGCGAGAGCCGAACTTGGACAAATTCCTAAAGAAGATGTTGATCTGATAAAACAAAAGGCAAAGTTTGATGTAAAAAAGATTTTGGAGATCGAGGAGACCACACAGCATGATGTTATCGCTTTCCTTACCAACGTCGCGGAGTATGTGGGACCCGTTTCCCGACATATTCATTATGGAATGACTTCATCCGATATTCTCGACACGACTCTTTCCTTTCAAATGAAAACCGCGGGAGAAATTCTTTTAAAAGATTTAGAGGAACTGAAATCAATCTTAAAAGAAAAAGCGCTCGAATATAAAAACACCCTTTGTGTCGGAAGAACACACGGCATCCACGCCGAGCCGACAACCATGGGATTGAAATTCGCTTTATGGTTTGAAGAAACAAAAAGAAATATCGAGCGGTTGCAATCCGCAATTGAAAGAATAAGCGTTGGACAAATCTCCGGTGCAGTCGGAACGTTTGAACATCTTTCTCCACAAGTTGAAGAATATGTTTGTAAAAAAATGGGACTAACCCCGGCGCCTGTTTCCACACAGGTGATTCAGCGTGACAGACACGCCGAGTATCTTTCCGTTCTTGCAATAACCGGAAGTACGCTGGAAAAGATTGCTACGGAAATCCGCCATTTACAAAAGACCGAAGTGCTTGAAGCGGAAGAATTTTTCTCTAAAGGACAAAAAGGTTCTTCCGCTATGCCGCATAAAAGAAATCCTATTACTTGCGAAAGAATTGCAGGACTTGCACGCATTCTCCGCGCAAACGCTATAGCCGGATTTGAAAATATCTCTCTCTGGCATGAACGCGATATAACTCATTCTTCAGTTGAGCGCGTTATTATTCCGGACAGCACAATCCTGCTAAATTACATGCTCGCAAAGACGAAAGATTTGATAAAAAATCTTCTCATCTATCCTGAAAATATGTTGAAGAATCTGAACCTTACCCGCGGACTTGTCTTCTCGCAAACCATTCTCCTTAAAATTACTGAGAAAGGGGCAACGCGCGAAGAAGCTTATAAAATAGTACAGACCTCCGCAATGAAAGTCTGGGCAGACCAAAACATAAATTTGAAAGATGAATTGCTTACTTCGGACGAAGCTGCAAAATATTTATCTAAAGAAGAGATAGAAACCATTTTCAACAATGATAAAATGCTGAAAAATGTTGATTATATTTTTCAGAGGACGGTGTTGAAGTAATTAATAGATTGCTGAGTTACACATCTTAATTCAAAAATAGTTGATCAAAACATTGTATCGCAGAATATAATTCTGCGGTACACATTGTTTCAATTCTACAATAGTTCGATTAAAACGACAAACTCGACCGCGATGCAAAAGGAAAAATCATCATTTCAATTCTACAATAGTTCGATTAAAACTTTACTTCCGATTGGTTCGCCGGTGGACAAAGTGCAGAATTTCAATTCTACAATAGTTCGATTAAAACAATTTGTGCCTAAACTTATTCAGCCGAGTTATTACCATTTCAATTCTACAATAGTTCGATTAAAACCGTAAAAACATTGATAATTGGTTGTTGTCTTGTACTAATTTCAATTCTACAATAGTTCGATTAAAACAAATATCCCCAAAATCTTTTCTTATTCTATCCTCGATTTCAATTCTACAATAGTTCGATTAAAACTAGCATACACGCAGACCTGTGGCGGAAAGGAATAATAATTTCAATTCTACAATAGTTCGATTAAAACGAGAAAAAAATGAAAATACCAATAGGTATTCGTCATTTCAATTCTACAATAGTTCGATTAAAACTTTAACCGGTGACATAATGCCGGCTAATGCCAATACCAATTTCAATTCTACAATAGTTCGATTAAAACCAGAGGAAGAAACCTTGGTTAAAAAGGGAGCAAGAGAATTTCAATTCTACAATAGTTCGATTAAAACAAGGTTTCAAGAGCTTATTAATCGCAACCATTACTAATTTCAATTCTACAATAGTTCGATTAAAACTATCAGCTTGAAAGCGATGTTCTTTTAAAGTTCCCATTTCAATTCTACAATAGTTCGATTAAAACGACAAGCTGTTTACGATAACCGCGATAAATTTAATATTTCAATTCTACAATAGTTCGATTAAAACCAGACTTTTTAATTGAGAATAGATTGTTTAAGTTGATTTCAATTCTACAATAGTTCGATTAAAACCAAACATCGGTCTTATGTGAATGTCCATCATATCCATTTCAATTCTACAATAGTTCGATTAAAACTTTAAACCTAAGCTCCTCGGCAGCTTTGAGCACAAATTTCAATTCTACAATAGTTCGATTAAAACGATTCAGTCCTCTTGCCTTTATTTTATGAGTTCTTTATTTCAATTCTACAATAGTTCGATTAAAACTATCATCCATTCCGAATACCGAAAATTGAGAGGGAATTTCAATTCTACAATAGTTCGATTAAAACACGGACACTTTGTTAAACGAGGACACCAGGCTACAATTTCAATTCTACAATAGTTCGATTAAAACTGGTATTACGGCATCGGACTGTTAATTGGATTGTAATTTCAATTCTACAATAGTTCGATTAAAACGAAACAGCTGCAACAGTAGCAATGAAAGACAAAAAGAATTTCAATTCTACAATAGTTCGATTAAAACCGTTATTGCCAATCCTAACTTGGATTACTTCGCTTATTTCAATTCTACAATAGTTCGATTAAAACACGCAGCAGCCAAACAACTACAACGTGATAGCGATATTTCAATTCTACAATAGTTCGATTAAAACTTTGGCAGAGTATGATGCGGCACAATAAGCTGATCAGATTTCAATTCTACAATAGTTCGATTAAAACACGGCAAACAAAAAGAACTCGCTGAGCTTGATTACATTTCAATTCTACAATAGTTCGATTAAAACTCGATGGTTGCGGAGGTTTTGATTACCGGAAGCTATTTCAATTCTACAATAGTTCGATTAAAACGATCATACGCAGTTTGATGTTGTTTGTCTGCACAAATTTCAATTCTACAATAGTTCGATTAAAACATTATTCCGCGCCTCTCGATGGAAGCTCCGATAATCATTTCAATTCTACAATAGTTCGATTAAAACCATCAGCTTGCCGTTTCTGAATTTGAAGTTAAAAGTAATTTCAATTCTACAATAGTTCGATTAAAACCAACTAACCACCAACCACTAACTAAGGACAACCCTAATTTCAATTCTACAATAGTTCGATTAAAACCGTTTCGGTTATGGTGGGAAGCGATCTTTATTTTTAATTTCAATTCTACAATAGTTCGATTAAAACTGCCGAAAAATGTGCCTTTTTAGACAATATACCATGCTTTTTTCTCCTTTCTCGTCGTCAACCTATAATAATGCAAATTAGCCGGGGGTTCGACGACTGATACAGATTCCCACCCCTCAAATAAAAGAATCCGTTTCATTTCTTTCTACTCCTATCACTCCTCTTGTTGTATAATTCTGTGAATCAAATTGATAGTAAAGAATGCTGTCTTTTTCTTTGTTTATTCTTTCTTTAATTCCGGCTTTAACTACTTCAAATTCCGCTTCAGTAACTTCTCCTTCAAATACCGAATTTTGAACCCACAGTAAATGCTGCCGAAGAAATTTCAACAGCTTTGCCCCTCTTTTCGGCGCTGCATCATAAACGATTATTATGTACATCGTTACTCCTTTTTAGTTAGACACTGATTACACTGATTGCACTGATTACACTGATTACACTGATTACACTGATTACACTGATTACACTGATTACACTGATTACACTGATTACACTGATTGCACTGATTGCACTGATTGCACTGATTTGAAGCAATCCGTTAAATCCGTGTTAATCTGTGAAATCCGTGTCTACCACCAGATTTTAAATGGTTTATATTCTTTTTCTCCAAGCAGATGCTTTATTAATTTATAACACTCAAGCCGTATAAGATGACGGTAGCTTACTGACTTCTTTAATTGACGATGTTGTATTGTTGTTTTTAGTTTTTCATCATATTCTTTGAGATATATTTTTCGTCCCTCATTGCTTAAGTAACACGAGTTCATTTCCTTTGAAAAATGTTTTTCCTGTATTTGTTTTTTGTTAAGCAAAGAAAAAATAATTCTATCCGTAAGTAACGGTTTAAAAATTTCTGCAATATCAAGCGAAAGCGAAAATCTTCTTTCTCCCGGCTCATGCAAGTAACTGATCAGCGGGTTTAGCTGCGTTTTATAAATCTCCGAAAGTAAAGTTGTATAAACCAAAGAATTTCCAAAAGAAATCAGTGCATTTATGGGATTTGTCGGCGGATGCTTTTGCCGTTTTGTAAAATTAATATCTTCATTAATTATCAAATTCCACGAAGTGTAATAATTTGACCTGATGTTTCCTTCTATTCCCATTAATTCGTGAACGTCTTCGGTATTTTCTATTTTAGCAAGAAGTTCATCAGTTTTTTCTATAAAGAATGATAAGTCCTTATCGCGAGCATTATAATACTGCAAATTCTTTCTGATGTTATCTGCCGAACCTTCCACAAAGCGTTGCGCAATTGCAACTCTTTTTTCTGCGTCTTCATAAGCGTTAACTTGTTTTACTAAAAGCTTACCTGAAACGTATGGTTCGCGCGGATAAAATGAGCCCGTGTAGTAACCGTAATAATTAAAGAGATGAAGCGTTATTTCTTTCTGCGCAAGAAAGTTTAAGAACCGCGTGTTGAAACGGAGCTCGCTAAAGCAATAGATCGCTTCAATATCTTCCACCGGAATCGGTTTGCGCGGAAGTCTCTTCGGCTCTTCGGTTTCTTCTCCTTCGTTTTGTGTAAGCGTTTCATCATCAACGGATATTTCATCTTCCGTCAGTTCAACTTCTTCCGGTTCTTTGCTTTCTCCCGGCTCAAAGTAGAGTGTGTTGTCTTTGCGCAGAAGTTTCCCGCTGCTGAATATGTAGTAGTTCCTTTTCATAGACACGGATTACACAGATTAACACGGATTATGTTTTTATTGTTTTTCATAGACACGGATTTCACGGATTAACACTGATTAATTATAAAATTACTCTTTTATGTTTTAATGAATCTTCTCCAAAATTTACTAATAATCCTAATCTTAATTTTGATGTTGCTAAATAATTTAAAGTCTGTTTTAAATGTGAACTTGTTAGTGATTCGATTGCCTTTGCTTCTAAAATAATTTTATCAAATACTACAAAGTCAGCATAATATTTTCGCGGAAGAGTAAATCCTTTATAAACAATTGGAAATTCTTTTTCTCTTTGATAAGGGATTCCTTTTAATCTAAATTCTATTTCCAAAGCATCTTTATAAACAATTTCATTAAAACCCTTCCCAAGATTCTTATGAACTTCCATACAACAACCAATAATTTTATAAGTTAGATCTTCATCCAATAATTCCATTTTTACTCCGTGCTAATCTGTGAAATCCGTGTCTATAAACTTTCCGTGCTAATCCGTGAAATCCGTGTCTATAAACTTTCCGTGCTAATCCGTGAAATCCGTGTCTATATGTAGCATAATTCATAATAACTGCAATTCTTACAAAACGGTATATTAATTACATCCGGTGGAAGCTCAAGCTCCAATATTTTCTCAATCTTGTTTTTAATCATAATCAATTCTTCTCTGTCATTATCCGTAAGTTCAACCTTTATTTTCTGCCTAAGTTTCGGATAATCTATTTCTCCGGTTACACCGCTGACCCCCTTTTTCTCAAGCACCGAGATGTAAAACTTTACCTGCCAGATGTGTGTTTCCTCCATTTTGTCGGACTTCTTTACTTCGTGTATTGTTTTTGTTTTATCGTCGTAAAAGTCCAAAACAATATCATCTTCGTCATCTACAATGCGTATCTCATGTTTTACCCTGCCGTAAGTCGTCTCCGAAATAAACTTACCCATAGCCACCGTATCGCTGGTTTGCTCCATATCAAAATGATTTGTAAACAACCACAACTTACGATGGCAAAGAAAATAATAATGTATTTGTGTTCCGGTCATAATGAGCGCGAATTACTAATTGATATTTGGAACAATCCGCACCTTTTCCAGATACACGGATTGCACGGATTTTCACGGATTATTTTAATTGGTTACATAATTAAAAACGACATCAATAAAAATTCAGTCTTCGTCTTTACTAAACTGTAAACCAACTTTTGAATTATAAAATTGGTTCTTAACTACCCAAAGATATTGTTTTTTATCCTCACCAATATAAAACGTAACCCTTTCTATATAGTTATTTTTCAGAGCTTTCTGGAATTCATAAGCATAGCATTGAATACCATGTTTAATTTGAAATTGCTTGAACTCACTTTTATTACGAAAGTAATAATCATTCCCAAATAAATCTACATTTACATAAATTGTATATTGTAGATCAATATCTCTACACTTCCATTCTTTTGTTTGGTCATCATCAATACCCAATTGTTCCGCTGGCAAAATCAACCAGTTTGAAATAGAAAGATTTTTAAGTCCTTCCATATTATTCAAAATATAATATGGGATGTCTTTCTTGATTTCTGGATAGATAGTATCCACTAACTTCGCAAACTTTTCGGCTGAATAATCTCCTTCCAATAATAATTCGGCAGAATTTAGTAATACTTTTGAAAGTTCCCATTTTTTATTGACGAAGTGACCATAAGGGGCACAATAAAAATCAAGCCCACCATTTTTGTTTTCTTTAAGCGGTTTGACTACATATAGCTTCCCTTTATGATTGTTGAATCTCGATAGACGACCTGCTCGCTGAACTAATCGGTCAAGCGGACAAATATCTGTAACCATAACATCAGCACTAATATTTACGCTCAATTCACCAATCTGTGTTAATATTGCAACTCCATTCTGATTTCCACCATCCCAAGACTCTTTCCCCAGCATTTGAGTTAATCGATTTTCGATAGCAACTTTATCTGGTTCTGTAAATCGACTATGATATATAATCACTTTATCTTTGGTAAAAGATGAAGATCGTTTGCAATACCATTGATAATACTTCTGGGCTCTGGCAACTGTATTTGCATAAATAATTAGCGGTGTTCCATTGAAACCTTGTTCCAATACTTCCAATATTTTGTCGGATACCAACAAATCATCTAATTTAACAACAGTGCAACGTTTTCTTTCTAAATCTGAATTGTCTTCATATATCTTGGTCAAATTATAACCAGCTTTGTTGTAAAAGCTCAAAGCCGAATCAGGTACCGTTGCGCTCATAAGTAAAACCGGAACTTGCAATATTCGTA
>Ga0210046_1000927_pt1 | contig 24888 bp, 19 predicted proteins | sample CryGeyCG2114_250_FD_185461 | JGI IMG/M metagenome (GOLD analysis project Ga0210046, IMG submission 185461) | Groundwater microbial communities from aquifer - Crystal Geyser CG18_big_fil_WC_8/21/14_2.50 (SPAdes) (version 2) | ecosystem: Environmental > Aquatic > Deep subsurface > Groundwater ... | reverse complement strand
TGTAAATGCTACAAATTCTGGAATTGCAGCATGTACAGGAAATGCAAATAATGATGTTTGGTTTAGTTTTGTTGCAACAAGCACCGTGCATAATTTTGATGTATTAAATATAGCAGGATCCACAACTGACATGGTTCATGAAATATTTTCAGGTGCTTGTGGGAGTCTGTCTAGCATTGCTTGTAGTGACCCTAATTCCAGTCAATGGAGTGGCTTTACAGTAGGACAAACTTATTATGTTCGTGTTTATACGTATGGCTCAACTTCAGCAACAACAACATTTAATTTATGTATTGGAACTCCTCCTCCTCCTCCAAGTAACGATGAACCGTGTGGAGCAATTGTACTAAATGTAAACATAGGTTCGTGTGCTTTTCAATCAGCAGTTTTAGGAACATCCTCTACTATTTCTACAGGTATGCCAGCACCAGGTTGCAGTTCTTTAGGTCCTGATGTTTGGTTTGCAGTAGTTGTTCCTGCTGGTGGTTTGATTATAGATTTGTCTCCAAATGGAGGACCAACCGATATGGGTATGGCATGGTACACAGGTCCAAGTTGTAATAATTTAACAGCTTTAGTGGAATGTGATGATGATGATAGTCAAAATGGTTCTATGCCAATGATTTGTAGAACAGGAGCATCTTGTACTATTCCTGGTGATTGTGCTCAAAATGCTAAACTTCCAACAGGAACAGTAGTTTATGTTAGGGTATGGGAATATGGAGGAGATTCGTTTGGCCCATTTGATATTTGTGCTTATGAACCTGCTCCTCCTGGTGCACCAAGTAATTGTGCGAGTGCTACTAATATTGCTAGTTTACCTTATTCAAATTCAGGACAAACTACTTGCTGTCGAGTTAATAGTTATACTCCTGCAAACGGTTGTTTAAGTTCTTATCAAGATGGAGAAGATTTTATGTACACGTATACTCCATCAGCAAATCAAACCATTGATATTACCCTAACAGGAACACTATCTTTCACAGGCATTTTTATTACTGATAATTGCCCAAGTGTAGGAAGTGCGAATTGCATTGCTAGTGCAACAAGTACATCAGGTAATCCAACATTGTGCGGAGTAAGTTTAACTGCGGGAACAACTTATTACATTATGATAGATACCGATCCATCGCCAACCTGTACTCCATTTAATATAAGTGTAACTAGCTCCAGTACTCCAACTTGTGGGTTAAATTATGCGATTAGTTCCATTGGTTTTGCTCCTGATTTGAATGCAGGCACCAACATTGCTTTACCAATTGATGATAGGTTTGGTTCTAGTTATACTCCTATCGGATTTAATTTTTGTTTTGATGGATTTCAATTCTCTCAGTTATTAGTTTCATCTAATGGGTATGTAATTTTTGATGCTATAGGATGTGCCAGTAATATGCCTGGAACTAATGCTGCTCCTGGAGGAACATCAGGTTGGTCTATTAGTGCTGCTATTCCAAATACTACAAATGCACCACGTAATGCCATACTTTTTCCTTGGCAAGATATTAATCCTGCATTAGGAGGTACTATAAGATACCAAACTTTAGGGGCAGCCCCTAATCGAAGATTTATATTAACATTTAATAATGTTCCCTATTTTGATTGTCCCTCTTTGTTATTCACGGGGCAATTAAAACTATTTGAAACCACAAATAATATTGAGATGCATATTGCAAGCAAATCTATTTGTACGGGTTGGAATGGCGGTGATGCCATATTAGGATTGCATAATTTTAATGGGACTATTGCAAGAGTTCCCGCAGGTTATAATTATCCAACCAATTGGAACGCAACAAACACTGCTTGGAGATTTACTAATAATTGTGCTGGCCCTTGTATTGTACTACCAATAGAATTAGCACAATTTTCAGGTGTTCCAACTAACAGAGGCAACGAACTTTCGTGGCAAACACTTTCTGAAATAAACAACGATTATTTTGTGATAGAAGCATCAATAGATGCACAAAATTTTGAAGCTATTGCTAATATTAATGGAGCAGGAAATTCAAATGAATTTTTGAGCTATAACCACCTTGATAAGAATCCAATGGCAAACTTAGTTTATTACCGACTAAAACAAGTTGATTTTGATGGGCAATTTTCTTATTCTGATATTATTTCGGTTAGAAGAGTGGAAGAAGGAGATGTTGCAATCTCTCCAAACCCTGTAAATGACGTATTGAATATTGAACTCAAAATCGCTTCATCAGGAAATTATAAATTTATTATAACAGATTTATTAGGAGCTGTTATCGAGAAAAATATTCAACTTTCAAAAGGAAGTAATAAAGTTAAATTAGATGTTTTTACAACTTTGCCTCAAGGATTTTATATGCTTAAGATAGTGGATGAAAATAATACCATAATCACCACTAAAAAAATTGTGAAAAATTAATAACCTGAGGTCGATTATTATTTTGTAAATCTGAATCCTTTCGGTATAATTAAAAAAAATCAACAGTTTAGATAAATTTCCGATAAAGCATTTGTTTAGTAAACAAAAAAAGATATCTTTGCAATCCTTTTTTGAGGAAGTTTTAAAGTAAACTTTTAATTAAAAATTTTGCGGGTGTGGTGAAATTGGTAGACACGCTAGACTTAGGATCTAGTGCTTCACGGCTTGGGGGTTCGAGTCCCTTCACCCGCACAAAGTAAGGAGCTGTTCCTTAAGAAAAAAATAAAAGGTATGAGGTTAGCCTTATACCTTTTTTAATTTAGTGAAACTCCACTCCCCTAAAGGAGTGGTTAGTTGAATTTGTTCCACTGAAAAAGGAAATCTTATCAATAAAAAAATTAAACCTTAATATATGAATATTACTCAAGAAAAAATTGATGATTTAAATGCAGTTATAAAAGTGCAGTTGAAAGAAGAAGATTATCAAGATAAAATTGATACTCAACTAAAAGAATACCGTAAAAAAGCCAGTATTCCTGGTTTTAGAAAAGGAAATGTTCCTATGGGAATGATTAAAAAAATGGTTGGAACCAATTTGTTGGTTGAAGAATTGAATAAAATTTTATCTGATTCATTACAAAACTATCTAATTAATGAAAAATTAGACGTGTTGGGAAATCCGTTGCCAAAAATGGAAGATGAAGAAAAAATTGACTGGGAAAATCAAAAAGAATTTGAGTTTAAATATGAAGTCGGATTAGCTCCTAGTTTTAAATTAGATAAATTAGATAAATTCAAATTTGAGATTTATAAAATTAAAGTTTCAGATAAAGATGTGCAGAAATATGTAGATGATTTGGCTCGTAGATACGGAAAAATGACCAATCCAGAAGTTGCCGAAGCAGGCGATATGCTTTTTGGTAAATTTGAAGAATTAGATGCTACAGGAAATAGTAAAGAAGGTGGAATTAACCATTCTTCTGTTATAATTATTAAGTCAGTAACTGATAAAAAATTACAGAAAGAATTGGTAGGAGCAAAAAAAGGAGATACATTTAAAGTAAATCCAAAAAGTGTTTCTGAACACCAAACAGACCAAGCAGAAGCATTAGGTGTTGATGTGAGCCAATTAAAATCAATTATCTCACAATTTAATTATACTGTAGAAAAAGTAAATAGAGTTATTCCTACCGAACTTAATCAAGAATTATTTGATAAGGTTTTTGGTCCAGAAACTGTTAAATCTGAAAAAGAATTTAGAGCAAAAATTGCAGAAGAATTAAACAAAGGACTGTTGGTTGATAGTGAAAATAAATTTATTAATGATGTACAAGAAGAATTGTTGAAATCATTAAACTTAAAATTACCTGATGCTTTTCTTAAAAAATGGATAGTTGCTTCAAACGAAAAACCAATTTCTTCCGAGCAAATTGAAGCTGAATATGACCAATATGCAAAAGGATTAAAATGGCAATTGATAAAAAATAAAATCATTGAATTGAATGATGTGAAAGTTGCTGCTGAAGAGGTTGTAGATTATACCAAAGGATTACTTATGCAACAAATGCAAGGCATGGGCATGGGAGATATTGACGATGAACGACTTTCAGAAACAGCTAATAACGTATTGCAAAATCAAGAAGAAGCTAGACGAATTTATGAAATGTTATATGATTCAAAGTTGAAAGATATCTATAAATCAACATTCAAATTGAAAGAAAAAGAAATTGATTATGAGAATTTTGTTAGTTTAGTAAATAAACAAAAATAAGTATTAAAAGCTCCTCGTTTTGAGGGGCTTTTTTTATGTAAAATTTATTTTTAATTTTGACGACATTACGACATATAATTGTACATTAGTACATTATTTTTACACCCAACATTTAAAACAATATATCTATGAATTACAACGATGAATTTAAAAAATATGCAACTAAGCACCAGGGAATTAGCAGTATGGTTTATGACCAGTATCAGTCTATTTATGCTGATTATATTTCGCCAACAATTATAGAAGAACGACAATTAAATATTGCTTCTATGGATGTGTTTTCCCGCTTAATGATGGATAGAATTATTTTCTTGGGAACTGGCATTAATGATCACGTTTCTAATATTATTCAAGCACAATTGCTCTTTTTAGAGTCGGTTGATGCAAAAAAAGACATACAGATTTACTTAAACTCTCCTGGTGGAGGTGTTTATGCTGGTTTAGGTATCTATGACACCATGCAATACATTGCTCCAGATGTAGCAACAATTTGTACAGGAATGGCAGCATCAATGGGAGCAGTATTATTATGTGCTGGAGCTGACGGAAAACGAACTGCTTTGCCTCACTCAAGAGTTATGATACACCAACCTATGGGAGGAGCTCAAGGACAAGCAACAGATATTGAAATTACAGCAAGAGAAATCCAAAAACTGAAAAAAGAATTGTATGATATTATTTCTAAACATTCCAAACAGCCTTATGACAAAGTTTGGGAAGATGGAGATAGAGATTATTGGATGATAGCTTCTGAAGCAAAAGAATACGGAATGATAGACGAAGTATTAATTAGAGAAAAATAATAATGTCGGAAGACCGAAGTTGGTTTGTGCGTTGGATTTCCTCCCTTGAGATTCCGAATATATTCGGACAACTAAGGTGGGTGATGTGTTGAATACGGAAAACCAAAGTCAGAATACACAGAAATTTTTTATCTTCGGATTTTATTTATAAACATCAAACTATAAAAATATGAGTTACATAGCACAAATACACGCACGTCAAATTTTTGATTCAAGAGGAAATCCTACTGTAGAAGTAGATGTAATTACTCAAAACGGAATTTTAGGTAGAGCTGCCGTTCCTTCTGGAGCCTCAACAGGAAAATACGAAGCCGTTGAATTACGTGATAACGACAAGAAAAACTACCTAGGAAAGGGTGTTTTAAAAGCAGTACAAAATATCAATACTGTTATTAATGAAGAGCTTAATGGTGCTTATGTGTTAGACCAAACAACCATTGACAAAACATTAATAGCACTAGATGGAACTGAAAACAAAGCAAATTTAGGGGCAAATGCAATTTTAGGCGTTTCTATGGCTGCTGCAAAAGCTGCTGCGGAAGAAACTGGTTTACCACTATTCAAATACATTGGAGGGGTTAATGCAAACGTATTGCCTATACCTATGATGAATATTTTGAATGGAGGTTCCCATGCCGATAATAACATCGATTTTCAGGAATTTATGGTAATGCCCGTTGGTGCCAAATCCTTTTCAGAAGGACTAAAAATGGGAATAGAAGTGTTCCATAATTTAAAAGAAGTGTTGAAAAAGAAAGGCTACTCCACCAATGTAGGTGATGAAGGTGGCTTTGCTCCCAATTTAAAATCAAACGAAGAAGCAATAGAAACTGTACTTACCGCAATAGAAAAAGCGGGATATAAGCCAGGAGAAGATATGTTTATTGCATTGGATGCAGCTAGCTCTGAATATTATGACACTAAAGAAAAAATGTATCACTTAAAAAAATCAACAGGTGATAAGTTAACTTCTTCTCAAATGGTAAGTTATTGGAAGGATTGGACAAAAAAATACCCTATTCTATCTATCGAAGATGGGTTAGATGAAGACGATTGGAAAGGATGGGCTGAACTAACAAAAACATTAGGAGGTAAAATTCAACTTGTTGGAGATGATTTGTTTGTTACTAATACCAAAAGATTAAGCAGAGGAATTATAGAAAAATCTGCAAATTCTATCCTAATAAAAGTAAACCAAATAGGAACAATAACAGAAACAATAAATGCTGTGGATATGGCTAATAGAGCATCTTTTACTTCCGTGATGAGTCATCGTTCAGGAGAAACAGAAGACACAACCATTGCCGATTTAGCTGTAGCATTAAACACAGGACAAATTAAAACAGGTTCTGCATCTCGTTCAGATAGAATGGCAAAATACAATCAATTATTACGTATTGAAGAAATGTTAGGTCATTCTGCACAATACATAGGAAAAGATTTTAAATTTCTTCATTAATATCATGAAAAAGTTGCAACTAGTTTATTAATTTAGCGACCATCATTAAAAATATTATAATATGTCAGAAATAGCAAAAATAGAATTAGATGGAAAAGTATATGAATTTCCTGTAATTCAAGGCACAGAAAATGAAAAGGCCATAGATATATCTTCTCTCAGGGCTTTAACAGGATATATAACATTAGATAGTGGATTTAAAAATACTGGCTCCACTAAAAGTGCTATTACATTTTTAGATGGTGAAGAAGGTATATTGCGTTATAGAGGGTATCCTATCGAACAATTGGCTGAAAAAGCTGAATTTTTAGAAGTAGCTTACTTATTGATTTATGGTGAATTACCTTCAAAAGCTATTTATGAACAGTTCAAAGAAACTATTACCAAGCATACGTTGATTCATGAAGATATGAAACATTTTTTTGATGCATACCCTCCAAAAGCTCATCCAATGGGAATTTTGGCAGCATCATTGTCTTCACTTTCAACATTCTATCCAGAATCTTTAGACCCAAATAGAAACAGTGAAGCGATTAATTTAACCATATATAGATTAATTGCTAAACTACCAACATTAGCTGCTTGGGCATATAAAAATGCCATGCGTCACCCAGTTATTTATCCAAGTAACAAGTTAGATTATTGTGAAAACTTTTTGAACATGATGTTTGCAATGCCAACTGACGATTATAAAGTTGACCCACTAGTTTCCAAAGCACTAAATAAATTACTTATTTTACATGCCGATCACGAACAAAATTGTTCAGCAGCAACGGTAAGAGTGGTAGGTTCATCTCAAGCAAATTTATATACATCAATTTCTGCTGGAGTTTCAGCTCTTTGGGGACCTCTACATGGTGGAGCAAACCAAGCAGTTATTGAAATGCTCGAAGCAATTAAAGCCGATGGAGGTGATACAGATAAATTTATTGCTAAAGCCAAAGATAAAGATGATCCTTTCCGTTTAATGGGCTTTGGACACAGAGTTTACAAAAACTTCGATCCAAGGGCTACCATTATTAAAAAAGCTGCTGATGATGTATTGGCTGCTTTAGGAGTAGATGATCCTATTTTAGATATTGCTAAAAAATTAGAAAAAGTAGCGTTAGAAGATGAATACTTTAAAGCTAGAGGACTTTATCCTAATGTTGATTTCTATTCAGGAATTATCTACAGAGCATTAGGCATACCAACAGAAATGTTTACCGTTATGTTTGCTTTGGGAAGATTACCAGGTTGGATTGCTCAATGGAAAGAAATGATTGAAAACAAAGAACCAATTGGTCGTCCTCGTCAGGTTTATACCGGAGCAACAAAAAGAGATTTTGTTCCTATTGACAAAAGATAATTGTAATTATATCACAATATTAAAAAGGCTGTCCAATGGGCAGCCTTTTTTTTTATGTCAGCCCCCTAAATCCTCCCGTCTTTCAGCCGAGGACGAGCCCGAAGGGGGACTTAACCAACGCTACAAAGTCTAATCTTTTCCGTCACTGCGAAGTTTAGCATTGGCTGGCTGCGATAGAACTGAAGCAGTCTTTATTATCTATAATCAAAAACTTCTTTAGAAAAATTAAAAATAGTATATTTGGAGGAGAATTAATATAATTCAGTTATTACTTTATGAAAAGATTAATAAAAAATAAAGGGCTAATTTTCTTCTGTTTAGTCTATTTTGTTTCCTCTTGCAACCAAAGTGTAAAAGAATAAATTGATACTAATTTATACGACTACTCAGAAGTTAAAGAGGATTATGGAACTATACTTTCCTTGACAGATTTTGAAAATAACGGATATAAATTAGTAATAGACTCAGCTAATAAAATTAAGGCCTTGTATTTCATAAAGGATGGTATTAAGAATGGACAGATTTTGAAATTTGAAAAAGAAAAACTGAACCAAATTGCAACAGTTGTTAGTATAGAGAATAGACCTGTAGTTCATGAAGAAATATATTTTAATGAGGATTACTCCCTTAATAAGAAATCTTTCTTTTCTACTTTCAAACTGTACAATATTAAAAATGTTAAATTAGGTTTAGAACTTGATTATAAATTTAGGAACGAAAGTGTTGTATTACCATATATGATAGTTTATAATTATAATAACAATTTCAGTCCCTCCTCCCATATGGACACCTCTTTGATAGATAATATTGATGATAATTTAGTTAAAATTAAGATAGATACTATAATACCTGGAGACACTATTTTTGGTTCTTTTATTGAGTTATCAAAACCTATTGATTCAAAAGGCTTAATCAATCATAAACTACTTAAAAAAGAAATCTTCTTTAAAGTTATTGTCCCTGAAATGGGATATTGGAATTATGAATTATAAGATTTACAAGAAAAACTTTCTAGCTCATTCAACTCAAAAATATGGCTCAAAACAACGTAAAAATGAGCTATAATTCCTATTTTTGTGAGCTACAAAAGTAAGATAATGGATGCAAGAGACAAAATAATACTTGATTTTATTAAAAAAACAGGAGAATGTTCTTCAAAGGAAGTGCATGATAATGTTGGTATAGCTGTAAGTTATGCAACATTAAAAAGAATTTTGTCTAAATTGAAAAATGAAAATTATCTTTTATCTGTTGGTCAAGGAAAAGGAACTAAATATGCTATTTCGCCTACATTTGAACTTATAGAGCCTATTGATGTGGATGAATATTATCAGAAAGAAATTGACGAAAGAGAAATTAAAGAAGTATTTAATTTCTCCATCATTAATGAAGTACTTGCAAAACATGCAGTTTTTACTATATCTGAATTAGAAAAGTTAAATGAACTTCAAATGAAATTTCAGAAAAATGTAGCTCAATTATCTGAAATAGAATATAAGAAAGAATTTGAAAGGTTGGCTATTGATTTGAGTTGGAAATCTTCTCAAATAGAGGGAAATACCTATTCTTTATTGGAAACCGAAAGGCTTTTAAAAGAAAAAGAAACAGCAGCAGGAAAAACCAAAGATGAAGCAACAATGTTGTTAAATCACAAAGATGCGTTAGATTTCATAATTGAAAATCCAAACTATTTACATCCATTATCGGTTTCAAAAATAGAGGACATACATAGTTTGCTTACCAAAGAGCTTTCAATTGAACGAAATTTACGAAAAAGAAGAGTTGGGATATCAGGTACAAATTATAAACCATTAGATAATGAGTTTCAGATAGCTGAAGCCCTAAGTAATTCTTGTGATGTAATTAACTCTAAAACGAATATCTTTGAAAAAGCATTATTGGCACTAGTACTAATTTCTTACATACAACCATTCATGGATGGAAATAAACGAACAGCAAGAATTGTTAGCAATGCCATTTTAATAAATGCAAAATATTGTCCATTATCTTTTAGAACAGTTGATTCTGTTGAATATAAAAAAGCAATGTTGTTATTTTATGAGCAAAATAACATTTCAAGCTTCAAAGAGATTTTTATCAATCAATTTGAGTTTGCTGTTAATACTTATTTTTAATAGCATTTGTAATGTGTTCGTTAATTATTAAAAAAATGATAAAATCAATATTAATTTTAAAAGTATGCTTAACAATCAGTTTGTTTTCCTTTGGACAAAATGATTACATCAATTATCATCTAAAATCATTTCAAGCCAGAAAATTAGCTTATGAACAAAAATTAGATAGTGCTTTAGTGTTTTACAAACAAGCATTTGAATTGGTGGATTATATCCACATTAAAAATCTTAAAGCGGCTAACAAAATAGCTAAAAAGTTAAAAGATAAACCGTTTTATAAAATTACGTCCGATAAAATAAAAAGCTTTAATAATCAAAGCAATTTCAATAATAACTACCGTAAAATAATTGATAGCATAGCTGTTGAGGATCAGATAGTTCGAAGTAACAAATATTACCAAGCTCAACAAGTTTATTATAAATACATGAAAGACTCTTTGTCTAACAAAACAATAGATGAGTTCGTTCAGTCACAAAAGTTAATGACCGAGTGGTTTCATGTTGATTCTATGAATATTGAAAAACTACTATCACTTATTACAAAATATGGCTTCCCAAGTGAAAAAAATATTGGTAAAGAAGGGTATAGAAAAGCATTTATTGTTTTATTGCATTTTGATACCGACCAAGATAATTCAATACTTAAACCAATTATTGATAAAGCATTATTCAATGGAGATATTGCTCCTGATGATTATGCATGGATAATAGATAGAAGGTTAACATGGTGTCAGGGTAAAGATCCCTATTATTACCACATGCCATTTGGGTTAGATAAACTTACCGAAGTAGAAATTAAAAATATAAACGAAAGAAGAAAAAAAATTGGATTAAGGAAATTATATGAGGGTGTTGAAATAACTAAAGATGATATGTCTATTGCTATAAAGGAGTTGTATTAAGGGGGGTGTACAAACTAATCTTTTTTCCATGACCCTATTTGTAATACCTTTGTTTTATTTCTAGCTCATCTAACTCAAAAATATAGCTCAAAAACATTCTACTATTTCAGTATAAAAAAATATGTAGTTTTGTTCCATGGAAATTTTACATGTAAAAAGAGTTTATAAAACGTATGCCGAACATAAAGCACTACACAATGTTTCTATTCACATAGATAAACAACGTATTTTTGGTTTATTAGGTCCAAATGGTGCAGGAAAAACTACCTTAATTCGTATTGTCAACCAAATTACAGGTCCCGACCAAGGCGAAATTTTTTTTGAAGGCGAAAAATTAGCTCCCAAACACATTTCTCAAATAGGTTACTTGCCAGAGGAAAGAGGCTTGTATAAAAAAATGAAAGTGGGTGAACAAGCTCTCTATTTAGCCCAACTCAAAGGAATGTCGAAAAATGAAGCCAAAACGAAGCTAAATCACTGGTTTGAGAAATTTGAAATTACCAATTGGTGGGATAAAAAAGTGGAAGAACTATCAAAAGGAATGGCTCAAAAAGTACAGTTTATTACAACTGTATTACACGAACCAAAGTTATTAATACTCGATGAGCCTTTTAGCGGTTTTGATCCTATTAATACCAATCTGATTAAAAAAGAAATTTTAGAGTTGAGAGAAAAAGGTTCTACCATTATTTTTTCTACCCACAACATGGAATCGGTAGAAGAAATATGTGATGATATTGCACTCATCAATAAATCGAGAAAAATACTAGATGGAAAAGTAAGTGAGATTAAAAATCAATTTAAAACCAATATCTATGAAATTGTTTTTAAAGGAAACTTAATATCCTTCACAAATGCTCTTTGGACTGGATTTGAGTTGCTTGACACAAAAAAACAGGAAGATAATATTATAGCAAAAGTAAAAGGAATACGCAAGGACTCAAGTGTTAATGCATTGATTGGAGCAGTATTAAACGATATAACCATTGTTTCAGTTAATGAACACATCCCAACAATGAACGAGATTTTTATACAAAAAGTAAATGAAGTAATGCCCGATGATTTGCCGGAAGAGCTTGATTAGAAATTAGAGATTAGAAATTTTTTAACAAGAAATTAAAAAGCTCCGAAGGAGCGTAATTTAAATAGCGTATGGGTGAAGCCCATCGCATAAATTTGAGATTAAGAATTTAACAATTAAATACGGCTTTGTGTGATGGAAACTCCTCTCCTTTGGGGAGGTTGGGAGGGGCTTAACTAAACAACTAACAGAATGAACAAAATAGCTTTAATAATACAACGCGAATACCTTACAAGGGTTAAGAAAACATCATTTATTTTAATGACATTGTTTGGACCAATATTGATGGCTGGCTTAATGTTAATTCCTATTTGGCTAGGATTAAAAGACAAAGACATACAAATAATTGAAGTTATTGATGACACCCGTCAATTCATCAATCAATTTGAAGGCACAAACACCATTCAGTTTTATTACGAATTCAAATCAATTGATGACGCAAAAAAAAGTTTTTATAAGGATAAATACACTTCTATCCTTCATATTTCAAACACAGATAAAAACACAACAGCTTATTTGTATTATAAAAAACAACCAGGATTATCAACCGTTTCTAAAATAGAATCAACCATAGAAAAAGGAATAAAAAACATTGAATTAGAAAAGCAATTCAACATAAGCAGAAAACAATTAGATGAAATTCAACCAAAAGTTACCGTAAAATCGGTTTCTATAGATGAGGCTGGGCTTGAAGAATCTAAAAATGTTGGTGTAAGCACATTTTTGGGTTTTGGAGGAGCTATTTTAATCTATACATTTATTTTTATGTATGGCATTCAAATTATGCGAGGCGTAATTGAAGAAAAAACGAGTAGAATTGTTGAAATTATTATTTCTTCCGTAAAACCTTTTCAGTTGATGATGGGAAAAATTGTTGGAATTGCGTTGGTAGGATTAACACAATTTTCGTTGTGGATAATTCTTTCAATGGGCATTTATTCTGTTGGAATGGGAGTATTAGCTTCATCAAATATGAATCAACTCAATTTTTCAAAAGAAGCCATTACGAATGGAATGAGTTCTGAAAGTGAAAATGAAATTTCTGAGAATAAAATAGAAGAACAAATCAATGAAATGTTCAGTCAAATTCCTATCACCAAAATTGTAATTGCTTTTTTATTCTACTTTTTGGGAGGTTATTTACTTTATGGAGCATTTTTAGCAGCAATAGGCTCTGCAGTTGATAGCGAAGCAGATACGCAGCAATTTATGATGCCCATTACTATTCCACTGATTTTTTCTTTTATTATGGCAAGCTCTGTGATGGAAAACCCTGATGGACCATTAGCGTTTTGGTTGTCTATTATTCCGTTAACTTCACCAATAATTATGATGGTGCGTATTCCTTTCGGAGTGGCAACATGGGAATTGTTACTCTCTATGGCTCTATTAGTGTTGGGATTTTTAGGAGCTACTTGGATGGCTGCAAAAATTTATCGCACAGGAATTTTAATGTACGGAAAGAAAATTACTTACAAAGAGCTTTTAAAATGGCTTTTCTATAAAGAGTAACTTTTAATGGAGAATTATACCGTAAAAATATTAGTTGTAAGATACAGTTCCATTGGCGATATTGTGCTTACAACTCCTATAGTAAGGTGCTTAAAACAACAGTTGGATGGCAATGTGGAAATCCACTATTTAACTAAAAAAAACTACAGTTCTTTATTAGAAAACAATCCTTACATTACTAAAATTCATACCATTGATAAAAACAATAATGAAGTTGCCGAACAGCTAAAAAATGAGCATTTTCATTATATAATAGATTTACACAAAAACCTTCGTTCTAAAGGTATTTCCAGAAAATTGGGTGTGTTGCGTTTTACTTTCGATAAGCTGAACATAAAAAAATGGTTGCTGACCAATTTTAAAATAAATTTTTTGCCCGATATCCATATTGTTGACAGGTATTTTGATGCAGTAAAATCTTTAGGAGTTGAGAATGATGGCAAAGGCTTAGATTTTTTTCTTACAGATAATGACAACGTAAACAATCTGCCAGAAACACATAATAATGGCTATGTTACTATAGCTATTGGAGCTCAATTTGCAACTAAATGTCTGCCCACAAATAAATTGGTGGAGTTGTGTAATTTAATTCACCAGCCAATAATTTTAGCCGGAGGAAAGGAAGATGAACAAAAAGCCAATGAGATTATTAGCCAATCTTCCAACAAAAACATATATAATGCTTGCGGAAAGTACTCTATTAATCAGTCGGCATTTATTGTAAAAAATAGTCAAATCCTCATCACGCACGATACTGGCTTAATGCATATAGCATCAGCCTTGGGAGTAAATATTATTTCCATTTGGGGAAATACTGTTCCTGCTTTTGGGATGTACCCTTATCTGCCAAAAGAAAAATATGTAATTATAGAAAATAATAACCTTAACTGCCGGCCATGTTCTAAAATAGGCTATGATGCTTGCCCGAAAAAGCACTTTAAATGTATGAATGACTTGAGCATGCAAGAAGTGGTGGAGAAGATGAAGGGATTTAGCTTAATAGATTAAATAATAGGTTAAACCTAAAAGTACAATCAAATAAATAATTACTCTTTTATTGATGGTATTCGTACTCCTGTTTCTATAAGTAGAACCCCAATTTTCATCAATGGAAGACTTAACATCGGCTGGTTGAGAATTATTTTTTTCGTTTTCAACTTCTTTTTTTATTTGAGCAACTCGCTTATCCAATTTTTCTTTACGCTCATCATAATAACGAGGTGTATATTCAAACTGACTTGGTTTTTTGGTGTAAATACCAAACATTTTGGGGATTCTAGGTGCTTGCATTATTTAGAAATTTATAACCACTAAATTACTAACTTTTAAGAAAAGATAAAATTGTTATGGACTACAATTATTTTTCCCCTTCCCATTCGTTGTAAAATTCTTCTAAAAACTGCTCCATGTACTGATGGCGATGCACTGCCATAGCTTTTCCTGTGGGCGTGTTCATTCTGTCTTTTAGCAAAAGTAATTTCTCATAAAAATGATTGATGGTGGGAGCAGTACTATTTTTATATTCTTCTTTGCTCATGTTTAAGTTGGGTTGGATATTAGGATTATAAATGGCTCTATTTTTAAAACCTCCATAATTAAACGTTCGAGCAATTCCAATTGCTCCCATGGCATCTAACCTGTCAGCATCTTGAACAACAGCTAATTCGGTAGAGTTAAATGCTTGCTCAAAATTTCCTCCTTTAAAAGAAATGTGTTGGATAATCTTTTCAACATGGGCAATAAGTTCTTCTTCAACAGAAATGGATTGTAAAAAATCACGGGCTTTTTTCGGACCAATACTTTCATCACCATCATTAAATTTAGTATCGGCAATATCATGTAATAAAGCTCCTAATTCAACCACTAAAAGATTAGTCTTTTCTGTTGCAGCAATTTTTTTAGCCAATTGCCATACTCTGTAAATATGCCACCAATCGTGTCCACCTTCTGCATTAGCTAAGGTTTCTTTTACAAATTCTACAGTTTTGTCTATTATTTTCTGATGATTCATAATTGGTTAGTTCATTCTATAAATGTATCCAAAAGAGAGTTCGCTAAAATCGGCTTGACCAGAATTTGCTTTAATATAAGGCCCAATAAAAAAATTGTGTTTTGGCAATTTATTGGTATTTAAAAGATACAAATTCATGCCTAAACGTGTAGATAAAAGTTTTTTAAAATGAGATTTGAATTTAATATAACCTCTATAATGAGTGCCAATAGGAAAATCTTTTTCATACTGTTGGTAAAATGGTTTGTAAATATTAATTCCTAATTCAGTATAGATACTCACATGTCCCATGAGTAGTTCAGCATTGCTAAATAGCACTACGTTTGAAGCATATTTTGTTGGATTGGATGCGTAGTCAGTTAAATTACGAGAAGTAATTTGGTAATGATAGGAGTCATAATAGCGATACGTAGCACCAACACCCCATCTAAAATGATGGTTAACTGTTTTTGCGGTGTAAATAGATGTAGAATGTACTAATTTTTTTGGACCACCAACAGGTAATCCAGTATCTCCGTATTCATGAAATCCTAAGCCGTAACTAATACCAATATCTCTGCTTTTTAGTTTAGGTCTAACGCTCAACTGATTATTAGTGAGTTGATAATTAGATATTTTCTTATCATAAAATTGAGCCGAAATACTTAATAATGCGGAGTTTAATCCAAAGTTCGGAATTTGAGTATGCCCATTTGAAGCGTGAGAAAAAAGGAGTCCTAATTTTAAATTCATACCTGGTTTTTCACTAATAGTTTTGTAAACACCTGCTTGAAAAGCCCATTTAAATGGAGACCCTACATTTACATTTTTAGGATTAGTAATGCTATCGTAATGAGTTGTAAAATAAGCTGCTCCAATACTTAATTTAAAATAAAGCGGTTTCTGGGATTTGTTAAACAGATTAAACGCAACAAAAGTCATGGCACTAAACTGATTTCCAAAAATTCTGTCATTACCAATGTTGGAGTAAAATAATGATATTCCTGTTTGAGGGTAATTAAAATACTTAGCCCAAGAACTGTTCGTGTCGGTTTTTAGAGAACCAATATTTAGAGCCAAACCATGTTGCAAATGTGTGCTAGGAAAACTATTCAAATAATTAGGAACAACTTTTCCAACCATATATTCGGGTTCAATAAACAAGGCTCTTTTTTTTGTTTCTTGAGCAAACAAGTGGAAAGTCAAGAACCAACAAAAAAGTAATAATATGTAGTGAAGATGTTTGATGGTGCTATGTATATTAATAAGCTAAATTCCAAAAATACAGATATACTCGTTCTTAGCATATTTTCGGAAGAAAAAATGCTTAAAACGAGTAATACTCGAAACCAAAGTGTATTCATTTTCCGAAAACCCATTTAGTTTCGGTATATGAAAACAAAAAACCCGAAAAAAAAATTCTTTTTCGGGTCTTTATGTGGTGATGGAGGGAATTGAACCCCCGACACACGGATTTTCAGTCCGTTGCTCTACCAACTGAGCTACATCACCTTCATTAAGGTCGGCAAAAGTATAAAAATTATTTAATCTGCAAAAGTATTTAATACATTTTGTAATTTCGAAACTTAAATTTTTTTATGCGATTAGTAATTGATATAGGAAATACTTTTGTTAAGGTAGCTGTTTTTAAAGATGATACTATCATTTTTCATGAAAAACATCAAGAGATTAATGCCTCAATTATTTTTGAAATAAAAAATAAATTTGACATAAAAAGGGCAATTATTAGTTCTGTAAGAGATAATAAAGCTGAAATTTCAGCTATTTTAAAAAAAATTAACATTTCTTTTTTGTGGTTAAGCCACAAAATGAAATTTCCATATAAAATTAATTATACAACACCACAAACATTAGGTTTAGACAGGTTGTCAGCCGTAGCAGGAGCAAGGATTACATTTCCAAACACAAATTTGTTGGTAGTTGATATGGGAACTTGCGTAACTTTTGATTTTATTGATAAAAATGCTGTTTATTATGGAGGAAGCATAGCTCCTGGGTTTGAAATGAGATTTCAAGCCCTACATCATTTTACAAAAAAATTACCACAAATAAAATATCACAAACAGCTCATCAAGTTGATTGGAGATAGTACAGAAAACTCTATTCTGTCAGGAGTTTATAATGGTTATAAGTGTGAAATTTTAGGTGTTATTTCGGCTTACGAACAGCAATATAATGAAGTAAAAATAGTTCTTACTGGAGGTGATTTTTTACTATTTGATTTGGAAGTAAAAAATCGCATCTTTGCAGACGAATTTTTGGTGCTTAAAGGATTGAATGAAATTTTAAAATCTAATGAACAGATATAAGGCGTTAACACTTTTATTGGTGTGTTTTTTTATTGTAGATAATGTATCTGCTCAAACAACTACCAACTCAATTTATTCCAAATATGGCGTTGGAATTATTAGACCACAAAGTTTTTCTCAAAATTTTGCTTTGGGAGGAGTAGCTCTTGGTTTAAAGTCAAATAGAAATATTAATATTTTGAATCCAGCATCTTTGTCCGCAATAGATTTAACAACTTTTGAAGCAGGGTTTAACCATAATGCACTTTGGATGAACGATGGAAATCAATCTCAATATACAAATAATCCTTATATATCTTCTTTAGCAATTGCTTTTCCAGTGATTAATAAAAAATGGGGAATGAGTTTGGGATTAATGCCAGCTACAAGTATAGGTTATGATTATACCGATGTTTTTCAAGATCCAATTGTAGGAAGTGTTACTTCATTAAATAAAGGAAATGGAGGTTTAAATAAATTTTATTTTGGTAATGGGTTTTCTGTGAATATTGATTCAACTTCATCCATTGGACTTGGCATAAATGGAAATTTTTATTTTGGAAAAGCTTCTTATGATCAAAAATTAGTTTATGGGAATCTTGCTAATGGTTTAAATATTTGGGATTTAAAAGAAACGAATACAGCTGATTATGCTTTTGATTTTGGAACTCAATATCAAAAAGAAATTATGAAAAGAGACTCAACTGGGAAAACCGAAAAAGCGTATGTCTTTACATTTGGAGGAATGGTTTCATTAGCTAGAAATTTAAACGCTCATTACAATCAACTTACAAGAACGTTTATTGGCTCTGCCGATTTTGGAACAATAAAAGATACCGTTATTAATATAGATAACAAGAAAACAACTCTCGAAATGCCGTTAGAATTTGGAGTTGGATTTTCTTTTGAAAAACCTAATGTTTGGTTAGTTGCATTAGATTATAGAACTTCAGATTGGTCAGGTCTAAGTGGTTCTAATCCAATTGTTACATTCAATAAAACCCAATCTATTGCAGCTGGTTTTCAACTTGTACCTAATTATAGTAATTATTCAGGAAGTTATTTTAATAGAATTGCTTATAGAATCGGGCTTCGTTATTCAAATTCTTACATTTCAGTAAACGATATTGATTTAAATGAATATGGCATTACTTTTGGTCTAGGATTACCACTTAGAAGAACAGGAACTTCTTTTCCAACAATTAATCTTGGTATAGAATATGGAAAAAGAGGACAACAAACAAATGGAATGATTGAAGAAAGTTTTGTCAATTTTAATGTAGGAATAATAATCAACGACAAATGGTTTCAAAAAAGAAAATATAACTAGAAGTTAGAAGTCGGAAGCCAGAAATTGGCATTGAGCGTTGGATTTTCTCCCTTGAGGGAGGCGTAAGGTGGGTGATGCTTGAGGAGTGATGTGAGAAAAGTTGAGTGAATTAAGAAAAACTGAAATAAGTAAATTAAAAAATAAATAAAATCAAAAGTCATGAAATTAAAAAGTTTAATAGTATCATTTTTTATTATAAACACACTGTTTTTTAATGCTCAAATAAAAGCCCAAAATTATGGAGCAACACCAGAAGATAGTATTACCTGTATCAAAAATTTAATTTATAAAGATTACATAAAAACCGATCCAAAATTAGCATTGAGTATGTGGAAAACAGCTTATAAAATATGTCCAGGATCTCAAAAATCATTGTATATTAATGGAGCTTCCATGTATAAAAGTTTGGCTGACAAAGAAAAAGATGAAGCAAAAAAGGAGTTGTATTTAGATACCATGTTTACTATTTACGACCAACGAATTGAATATTTTGGCGAAAAAGGATATGTGTTGGGATACAAAGGTCAAATGATGTTGGTGTATAGGGGTAAAGAATATAAAGCCACTTTTGATATTTTAAATGAAGCAGTTCAATTAACAGGAGATAAATCACAAACAGGAACATTGGTTGCGTTGATGTATGCGACTGCTAATATGGAAAAAAACGGACTTATGTCTAAGGAAGATTTAGTTACTATCTATGGTAAATTAATGGATATTTCAGGAACTCAAGCTGATGAAAAATACAGAGATGCGGAAGGTCAAATTAATGCCGTTGCCGCTCCTTATTTAGATTGTGAAGTGTTAATTCCATTAGCTGAAAAAGGATTTGAAGCAAATAAAGCTAATTTAGATTGGTTAAAAAGAATGGTAACTTTATTAAAAAGAAAAAAATGCTATGATGCTGATATTTTCTCAAAAGTAGCACAAGCCTATTTTGAACTTGAGCCTTCTGCCTCTGGAGCTGATGGAATGGGACGTATTTTCTGGAAAAACAAAGACTACAACAAAGCCATTGAGTTTTTCCAAAAAGCAGTGGACATGGCTGAAACCAATGACGAAAAAGCAGAATATACAATGAGTATTGCAGAAACATATAAGACCAAAGGCGATTATGCTCAAGCACGTAATTATGCTCAAAAAGCCATTAATTTAAAAGGCAATTGGGGAGACCCTTATCTTTTAATTGGAGATGTTTATATGCAAAGTTCAACAACTTGTGATGATGGAAAACTTGGGAAATATGGAGCTTTTTGGGCTGCGTATGATAAATACCAAAAAGCCAAAGCAGTGGATGCAAATGCCGCATCAGATGCTAATAAAGGAATGGCAAAAGTTTCAGGTTATTTTCCTATAACACAAGATGTTTTTTTTCACGGAGTAAAAAGTGGAGATGCCTATAAAGTTGAATGTTGGATTAATGAAAGTACCACAGCAAGAACTAAATAATTAACCATTGAAGTTAATTTATCATACCATTAAAATAATCCCGGTGCTATTTGCATTCGGGATTATTTGTTATAGTTGTGAGAATGATATTAAAGAAGTGGAGAGTATTACTCAAAAAGCAATTCGACCAATTAAAAACGGAACAAATGTAGAATTTCTATATTCAGAAAAAGCAGTAGTTAAACTTAAAATAACTGCACCAAAAATGGAAGAGTACGGTGGCGTTAATCATTATTTGGAAATGAAGGATGGTATAAAAGTCGTTTTTTTTGACTCGCTTAAAAATGTAAACACAACATTAACTGCAAACTACGCCATTCACAGAGTAGCAGAAAATAAAATGGAAGCAAAAAATGATGTGGTGGTGGTAAATGAGAAAGGAGAACAACTAAATACAGAACACTTAATTTGGCTGCAAGATTCTTCTAAAATCTATTCTGAAGAATTTGTGAAAATTACAACTGAAGACGAAATCTTGATGGGTGAAGGATTTGAAGCTAATGAAGATTTTACTAAATGGAAAATTAATAAGATTAAAGGAACTATTTTACTTAAAGAAAATAAAGACTCTACTGCTGTTGCTAATCCTTGATTTTTTAAATTAAGAGATTAAAGATGTAAGACATAAGTAAATAATAACTAATAACAAAATAACAAATAACAATGGCTTTGAGCGTTGGAAACTCCTCCCCTTCGGGGAGGTTGGGAGGGGCAAATAACCAATAACAATCAACAAAATGCATAAAGTAATACGATTTTTAGAATTAATGTGGCTAGTAATAGCTATTATAAGTACTTCTGTTGGTATTTATCATTTGTTTTTTACCGACATAGACGATGCACTCTTTTTTTTCTTATTAACAGCACTTGCTACTTTTCTTTATTTACTTAGAAGAAGACAGCGAAGAAGGTTGTGATATTTGAGTATATTAAACGCTAATGTGGCTAAAGCGAATAAAATGAGTTGATTGCGATTTATTACCCCGACCTTAAGGTCGGGATTATTAAAACAAAACAGCTAAAGGGCTTTAGCCACATTAATCGGTTAGTAGTGAAAAAATAAGTACTTTTATTCCATAATTTCAAACACTTTAAATGACAATTGATATCATTTTAATTCTTGTTGTAATGCTGTTTTCAGCTTTGTTCTCTGGAATGGAAATAGCTTTTGTTACAGCAAACAGATTAAAAATTGAGCTAAGTAGTAAAAAAGGTAATTTCTCTGGAAAAATTCTTTCTTTTTTCCTAAAACAACCTGCAAAATTTATTAGTGCTATGCTTATTGGAAACAATATTGCTTTAGTAATTTACAGTATCTTGATGGCAAAATTGTTAGAGCCTCAAATACTTCAATACCTGAGTTCAAACGACTTTGTGATTTTGATAATCCAAACTATAATTTCCACATTATTTATACTTTTTTTTGCTGAATTTCTGCCTAAATCATTGTTACGTATAAATCCCAATAAAACATTAGTTATTGCGGCAATTCCTTTGCAATTAATTTATTGGATGCTTTACCCATTTACAATTCTGGTGCTTGGACTTTCAAATGCAATTTTGAAATTAGCCAAGGTTGATACTTCACAAAGCGATTTAGCCTTCTCAAAAATTGATTTAGAAGATTTTGTTACAAACATCCAACAACGAAAAGAAGTAGGAGAAGAAATTGATAATGAGATACAAATATTCAAAAATGCATTAGATTTTTCAAATGTAAAAGCTCGTGATTGTATGGTTCCCAGAACTGATTTAGTGGCTATGGATATTGAAACTTTATTAGAAAATATTAGGGATAAATTTATAGAAACTGGATTGTCTAAAATATTAATATATAAAGATTCTATTGATAATATTATCGGATATATTCACTCTAAAGAATTGTTTAAAAAACCTAAAAGTTTAAAATCTATATTATTACCAATTTCTTTTATTCCTGAATCTATGCCTGCGAATCAAATTTTGCAAGAATTTATAACGCAACGAAAAAGTGTAGCTGTTGTTGTTGATGAATTTGGTGGAACTTCTGGAATTATTACTACTGAAGATATTATTGAAGAAATTTTTGGAGATATTGAAGATGAACATGATATAGAGGAACTTACTGAAATACAATTCGAAGAAAATAAATTTCAGTTTTCAGCTCGATTGGAAATTGATTATTTAAACGAAAAATATATGCTCAATTTACCCGAATCTGATGATTATGAAACACTGGCAGGTCTGATAATATCTGTTAATGAATCCATTCCTGAAAAAGATGATTTTATTTATTACAAAGATTTTGTGGTTAAAATTGATAAAGTAAGCAATAACAAAATTGATTTAGTTACCATTACTTTCAAAGACAGTAATAAATAATTTCAGATTTAAAAATCAAATTATGAAGTTGTATTTAATATTATCAGCATTTGTGTTCACTTTTCAACTCTTTGCTCAAAAAGACACTAATTATTTTCAGCAAGAAGTTATCTATGATATTCGTGTTAATCTAAATGATAAGCAACATCAAATTGATGGAAGTGAGAAAATTACTTACAAAAATAATTCTCCAAAAACACTTAATTATATTTATTTCCATTTATGGCCCAATGCCTATAAAAATTATAAATCAGCTTTAAGCAAACAAAAATTAGAAGAAGGAAATACAGATTTGTACTTTGCTCATGACAGTTTATTAGGTTTTATTGATGGTTTGGAATTTAAAATTAATGGAGAGGTTACTTCATGGAACATCACCGAAGCAAATCAAGATGTTGCAATAGTTTACTTGCCAATGCCACTACTTTCTGGAGAATCAGTCGAAATTTCAACACCCTTTAGTGTGAAACTACCAAAAGGAATTTTTTCTCGAATGGGACACATTGGTCAATCCTATCAAATAACGCAATGGTATCCAAAACCTGCCGTTTATGACGAAAATGGTTGGCACAATATGCCTTATTTAGATCAAGGCGAATTCTATTCTGAATATGGAACTTTTGATGTACATCTTACCTTGCCAAAAAACTATGTAGTTGGAGCAACTGGCGATTTAATTAATGGCGAATCAGAATTAAATTGGCTGGATAGCCTTGCTAATCATACAGCAACAATTGAAGAATTTGATACAGATATGTCTTTTCCAATGTCTTCCTCTGAACTAAAAACCTTGCATTATCATCAAGAGAAAGTACACGATTTTGCTTGGTTTGCTGATAAAAGATACCATGTGTTAAAAGGAGAAGTAGAATTACCTCATTCCAAAGAAAAAGTAACTACTTGGGCAATGTTTACCAATAATGAAGCAAATTTGTGGAAAAAAAGTATAACATACCTTAATGATGCAACTTACTATTATTCCTTATGGAATGGCGATTATCCCTATAAACACGTTACTGCCGTTGATGGAGCGTTGAGTGCTGGAGGTGGGATGGAATATCCAAATGTTACAGTTATTGGTGAGTCTGGAAATGACTTTTCATTGGAAACTGTGATTATGCACGAAGTGGGACACAATTGGTTTTATGGCATTTTAGGTTCCAATGAGCGGGAGCATCCTTGGATGGATGAAGGAATTAATTCTGCCAATGAATTGCGATATATTGAGAAAAAATATCCTGAAAGAAGGTTAGTTGGTGATGTTACTGAAGATAGTGCTTCTAGAATTGTAAAATGGCTTGATTTACTCCATTTCAAACACAAAGCTCAATATGAGTTGGCATACTTAGTAAATGCCAAAAGAAATAAAGATCAGCCGATTGAATTGCCTGCTGCGGAATATACTTCTTTAAATTATGGTGGAATTGTATATTCAAAATCTGCTATAGTATTTGATTATTTAAGAGCTTATTTAGGGGATGAAATGTATGATAAATGTATGCAACGCTATTTTGAAGAATGGAAATTCAAACATCCTCAACCCAAAGATTTACGGAAAATTTTTGAAGAAGAAACGGGTAAAAACTTAGACTGGTTCTTTCATGACCTTATTAAAACCACTAAAAAAATGGATTATAAAATCAGTCGAGCTAAAAAAGACAGTTTAGGAGAACCTTTGCTTAAAGTAAAAAACTTGGGAAAAATTAATGCCCCTTTCTCCATTTCGGGAATGAAAGAGGATAAAATTGTTACAACACAATGGTACGAGCCTATTTCTAAAAAAGATTTTGTTCCTTTTGAAAAAGGCGATTACGACAGTTATAAAATTGATGCAGAATTAGACATTCCAGAGATTAGCAGAAAAAATAACACACTACAAACCAAAGGAATTTTTAAGAAAACAGAACCCTTGAGGTTGCAATGGTTGGGAAGTATAGAAAATCCTGATAAAACACAGTTGTTTTTTACTCCCATTGTTGGATGGAACAACAATGATAAATTTATGGTCGGAATGGCTTTTTATAATTCTACACTACCATCTAAAAA
>Ga0210046_1000923_pt1 | contig 24921 bp, 22 predicted proteins | sample CryGeyCG2114_250_FD_185461 | JGI IMG/M metagenome (GOLD analysis project Ga0210046, IMG submission 185461) | Groundwater microbial communities from aquifer - Crystal Geyser CG18_big_fil_WC_8/21/14_2.50 (SPAdes) (version 2) | ecosystem: Environmental > Aquatic > Deep subsurface > Groundwater ... | reverse complement strand
CCGCAAGCCTGAGAGGGTTTCAGATTCCCGTGTTGCCCGACTGATGCCTATCCTTTCAGACTTTGTCCCTCCAATGTCAGCGCCTTACCAATAATGACAGGTGCTAAAAATCACTTGAATGACTGTGTGATGTGACTTTATAATTATCCGTGAATATATCCTTTTTAACGCCCGATCCATCGAATTGCATTTGCAGAGGTGAAGCCATTTACGCGAAATTCAACAATACCATGCGCAAAATCCTATACGTGATCATGCTTTTGGGAATGGCATTCTCCACTTTTGGAGTCCGCGCCGTGGAAGCAGACCCCGGGACTCGGGCCGGAAGCGTGGTGCCAACCGTGGCGGCGGCGAATGCTGCCCTGGCAAGCCTCGTCTCCGCATCTCCCAACGAGTGTTTTACACAAACGGTACGAATCACTTTAGCCTCGGAGCAAATAAGTTTTTGCGCGCCGACCAGCCTGCCCATTAGTATTGTCGAAGATAGCACCTCGGATCCTTATGTAAGCTATGCCGGACTCGATCAAATTAATGGCTATGGCATTGTAAATATCAAAGCGACAACCCCGGGACACACGCCGGGCATCGGAAGGCCCATTTACAATTTGGGTGGCATCCTCGAATATCGTCAGGCCGTTTGGAATATCGAATCTTCGAAGACGGATCGGATGGTGTCGAACGGCCCCACGGGTGTTTTCTGGAATGAAACAGTTCCAGGCATTCAAGTGGACGTCTCTCTCCCAAGTTCGTCAGGCAATTTGAAGGTCCGTTCGATCGAATGGTACGTCGAGCATCATAGCCGTCTCTGGAGCTTCATAATTACCTGGGATACTGAAACGCAAAACGCGACCGAGTGGGATGAGGCCTCCAAAAATTTTTCTGCTCGAAAACCGGGGGGCGAAAAATTAGCCGATACTGCACTCGACCTTGGGGCTGTTTTTACGGAATCAAAATCAGCGCCGGATACTTTACTCTCAGCCGGCCCTGTCGACGTGGGGGAACCTCCGTGGTGGAGCGGCGTATGTGATGTTAACAACTATTTTCCAGCTACAGGCGTACTTTCAACCCTTCTATCAACCTGGTGGGGGGTATCCGCTTGCGGACCTGTCCCCACTACCGATTACGGCGTCTATTTTTTCCCGGGTGCATGGGGAGAATATGAATTCGAATGCGTCGAACTGGTTATGCGTTTTCTCTACCTGGAATGGGGAATAGCACCCTGGCCAGGCAATGCCAATCAGATCAAGAATTCCCCGCCCTCTTCGATCGTTTTTTACCCGAACGGCACTCATGCGATCGTTCCGGGCGATGTTATCACTGAAAACGCATCACCCCAAAATTCCTTTGGGCATACGGCGTTTATTACACAGGTCACTCTGGATGGCAATGGAACAGGGACTATCAGAATTTTGGAGCAGAATGCGTCCTCTGTTGGTCATCGGCGGTTATCTGTAGAAAACTGGCAGGTCCAACCAGACGCATGGTGTTTCGGTCAGACAATTCAGGGCTGGTTGCACGTCAAAGTCAACGATGGTGATGGCGTCCCGGACCCAGCCTTTGCTCCCGGCACAGGCCCAAATGGCCGGGTGTATGCCATTGCCTTACAATCAGAGGATGGCAAGATCCTCATCGCCGGAGATTTCACCAGCTTCAATGGCACAACGCGCAATCAAATCGCCCGGCTGAACAGCGACGGTTCACTGGATACAACTTTCGACCCCGGCACAGGAGTGGCGATATCGGATGGCAGCTCTCCCCATGTGTATACCCTTGCAATCCAGTCCGATGGGAAGGTGTTGATTGGCGGACATTTCGACAGTTATAACGGCGCCACGCGTAATTATATTACCCGGCTGAACAGCGACGGCACGCTGGATACAGGCTTCGTTCCCGCGACGGAAGTCAAGGCCGACATTTTTACGATAGCCGTGCAGACAGACGACAAGGTCCTGGCCGGTGGAGATAACATCGTCCGGCTGAACAGTGATGGTGCATTGGATGCAATATTTACCAGCACGACGAATAACAGTATCCACGACCTCGCCGTACAATCGTCGGATGGAAAATTTATCATCGGCGGGAATTTTTCAACAGTGAATAGCACCGATCGTGCGGGCATTGCACGGCTAAACAGTGACGGCTCGCTGGATACGACCTTTGACCCCGGTATTGGAATTGGAACGGGGGGGTATAGAGTGGCTTCGATTGCTTTACAAGAAGATGGCAAGGTACTCATCGGTGGTGATTTCATCAACTTCGACGGCACTTCCCGCAACAAAGTCGCCCGGTTGAACAACGACGGCTCGCTGGATGTTACTTTTGATCCTGGCACAGGAATATCAGGTGGTTCCGGTTTTGTACAGACCATTGTGCCTCAACCAGACGGTAGAATATTAATCGGCGGAGATTTCTCATCCTATAACGGCGCAGCGCTTAACCGTCTTGGGCGCTTGAACAACAATGGCTCGCTGGACATAACCTTCAATGCAGGAACGGATAACGTGGTAGAGGCGATTATTTTACAGCCGGATGGTAAAGTAATTGTTGGCGGTGGTTTCACCAACTATATTGCACGGTTGCTCAACCACTTTGAATCCTGCTACACTTTGAGTACCCTTGTAAATCCTGTTGAAGGCGGCAGTGTAACTGTCAACCCTGCTCCGAATTGTGCCGGCGCCAAGTATATCTCTGGCACGCTGGTGCAGTTGACGGCTGTCCCCAATCCGGGTTACGGCATTGTCTGGAGCGGAGACGCCACAGGCTCCTCCAACCCGCTGGAAGTGACAATGAACAGCGATAAGACGGTGACAGCCAACTTCATGATGATTATGAGGTTATTTTTACCGATGATAGTCTCGTCGAGCGGATGATATCTATTTCTTTTTCCGAAGAGTCAAAACAACTCCCACAACGGCTACCACCAGACCAACGCCAACTCCCAGTAACTGTCTCCCTCCCATTCCGACTGGCCCTGAGCCAAGCCCAATGTAATCCGCCAATAGCGAGACTGCCAGCACGAGTACGCCGATAGCGATTAAGGCGATTCCAATGGTTTTAGTTGACATGTTTGCTTCCTCCTGAAAAAGGTGACTTTTGCTTGAGCTATTATACAGCAATAAGGAGGAGGTTGAGATGGTTCGGGGGAGTTTTGATTTGAGTGCTCTTGCGGTATACTCTACTCGACCACAACCAAGGACAGAAAAAGAATGAAACAAGTTCTCCAGAATATGAAGACAGGTAAGACCACCATTGAAGAAGTTCCCATTCCCACCCCGCATCCTGGCATGGCGCTGGTAAAGACTGCCGCCTCGCTCGTCTCGGCCGGGACGGAGCGTATGGTGGTGGAATTCGCCGAGAAATCGCTGGTTGGCAAAGCCCGCTCCCGCCCCGACCTCGTCAAGCAGGTGCTCGACAAGGCCCGCCGCGAAGGGCTGCTCACCACCCTCGCGGCGGCCTTCAACCGCCTCGACCAGCCGATGGCGCTGGGTTATTCCTCGGCGGGCACGATCGTCGCGCTGGGCGAGGGCCTCGCCGGTTTCAAGGTTGGCCAGCGTGTGGCCTGCGCGGGCGGCGGCTATGCCGTCCATGCCGAGTATGCTCTCGTGCCGCGCAACCTGCTGGCGCCCCTTCCTGACAGCGTGGATTTCGAGTCGGCTGCCTTCACCACCCTCGGCGCCATCGCCCTGCACGGTTTCCGTTTGGCCGAAGCGCAGGTGGGAGAGGGCGTGGCGGTGATCGGTTTGGGTCTTTTGGGGTTATTGACGCTGCAGATCGCCGCCGCGGCCGGCTGCCGTGTCCTGGGCATTGACATCAACCCGCAGCGGGTTGCACTCGCCTCGTCTCTCGGACTTCAGGCCTGCTCCCGCGACCAGGCCGTGGATTCCGCCCAAGCCTTTACCACCCATCGCGGCTTTGACGTGATCCTCATCTGCGCCGACACCCCGTCCAACGACCCGGTGGAACTGGCCGGGGTCATCGCACGTGACCGCGGGCGCGTGGTGGCAACAGGCGCGGTGGGGCTGACCATTCCCCGCAAGATCTATTACGAAAAAGAACTCTCCTTCGTCAACTCGCGCTCCTATGGCCCCGGCCGCTATGATAGTACTTACGAGGAAGGCGGCCAGGATTATCCTCTCGGCTACGTGCGCTGGACGGAGGGACGCAACCTGGAAGCAGTCATCGAGCTGATGGCTAATGGCAAATTGCAGGTTGCACCGCTGATAACGCATCGTTTCCCCATCGAAAAGGCGCCGGCTGCCTATGAGATTATCACTGGCAAGAAAAAGGAGCCATTCCTCGGCGTATTGCTGACTTATCCCAAAGCTGTTGACAGGTTGGAAAGTTCGAAAGTTGTCAGGTTCAATCTTCAAACCTTCGAACCTGCAACCTGCAAACTTGGTGTGCTTGGCGCTGGTCTATTTGCTAACGCAATGCTCTTGCCTGTCATCAAGAAAAATAAGGATATCGAACTGGTTGGCATCGCCTCAGCAGGTGGATTGCACGCCCAGCACTCGGCGCGGAAATTCAGCTTTGCCTACGCCACCTCCAGCGATGATGAAATCATCAATGATCCCAATATCAACACAGTCGCCATTCTCACGCGACACGACTCTCACGCCGGTTTGGTGGTAAAGGCGTTGCAAGCAGGGAAGCATGTGTTTGTGGAGAAACCACTGGCCATTTCAAATGATCAGTTATCAGTTATCAGTGATCAGTTACTGATCACTGATAACCCTTCGACTTCGCTCAGGGCAGGCTGTTTACTGATAACTGGTTTTAATCGCCGCTTTGCCCCTCTCGCCCAACTGCTTCACTCGTCACTCGTCGCCCGCCACGAGCCACTCTTCGTGCACTATCGCGTCAATGCCGGTTACATCCCCCTCAACCACTGGACCCATGACCCAGTTCAGGGCGGCGGACGGATCATCGGGGAAGGCTGTCACTTTGTGGATTTCATTACCTTCCTCGTCGGTCAGCCGCCTGTCAGCGTAAGCGCGCATGGCCTGCCCGATAACGGCAAATACCGCGAGGATAATGTCAGCATGACCTTCATCTTCCCGGATGGTTCGATTGGAGTGGTAGATTACCTCGCCAACGGTGACAAAGCCTTTCCCAAGGAGCGCGTCGAGGTGTTCTGCGGCGGACGTATCGCTGTTCTGGATGATTTCCGCTCGCTGGAGATGGTGCAGGATGGCAGGCGCAGAGTGGTCAGGTCCACCCTGCGGCAGGATAAGGGTCACTTTGGCGAGTGGCAGGCCTTTGTCAAGGCCATCCGCGAGGGGGGGCAGCCGCCGATCCCGTATGAGCATTTGATCGGCGTAACGAAGGCCACGTTCGCGGCGGTGGAGTCGCTGCGCAACGGAGAACAGGTTGGTGTATAATCGCAGTGCAAACATGTAGTGCAAAAGGATTGCGCCATGCCTGAGATTAGAGAGCGACTCAATCTATATCTTACCAAGCCGCTGGCGGACGAACTGCGCCGCGTCATCCCTCCTCGCGAACGGACACGCTTCGTTGAGGAAGTGCTGGCGCGCGAATTGCGCCGCCGGAAGTTGAAGGAAGCGTTGGAGGCTTCTGCCGGGGCCTGGACAGACGAAAACCATCCCGACATGATGACCGGCGAAGATATTGACCGCTGGATCGAAGAACAACGGAAACTTGGTACACGCGATTGGTCTGAAGAATGGGGGAGGCATGAGTGATTACATCCTTGATTCAGGGATTTTGATCCGCCACCTCCGTGATTATTCCGGCTACCCGGAGTTGGTAAAGCATTTTACGGATGAGGCTCGAGTCTATATTTCGGCAATGACCCGATTGGAAATCGTGCGCGGGTTGCGCGAACCGGAACGCCGGGGGACATTCGCCCTGCTCAACTCTCTTGACACGATTGCCGTAACCAGCGGTATCGCCGACCAGGCCGGGGAACTCATCCGCTCCTGGCGCGAGCGCGGCGCGACCATTGGAGATGCAGATGCCATCATCGCCGCCTCCGCGCTGCAGAATGGTCTGGCACTGGTGACGACGAATGCACGTCACTTCCCAATGTCAGAATTGGACATCTTTCAGGCTGATGAAAAGGGCGCGCTAACGCGGCGCGAGTGAATGGTACAATCAACAATGCTTGGTTTAGGAGGTTGCGATGGTTGAGATTGCTCCTGGAATTACTGTTGATCCTTCCGTTCGTTTCGGGCGGCCAGTGATACGCGGGACGCGCGTGCCTGTAGAGACTGTGGTCGGGCGCATTGCGGCAGGTATGTCCTTCGCGAATGTGGCTGATGAATACGGTATTACAGCAGACGATATTTATAACGCTTTACGTTATGCTGCGCACAGGCTGGCTGAGGAACAGGTATGGGCAACGGCCTGACCCTGCGTTTCTTGACTGATGAAGATGTTCCTCGTTCAACAGCCCGCATTCTGCGAGAGGCTGGCTTTGATGCAACGGATGTCCGCGATGTAGGCTTGCGGGGTAAAAGTGACGAAGAATTTATTCCATCGGTTAGCCATCGTCGAAATTGGAAAAGTTCGGTTGCGAGGCAGGTAGGCAACTGACTTATCTCCACCGCATGAGATCTGCATCTCGACTAATGATTGCCCTCAAAGCCCTGCGCCAGTTGAGGATCAAACCCCTGGCGCTGTATGGGCTGTATCAAATTGGCTTGCGGACAGGGTATTACAAGAGAGTCACCAGTCGTCCGTCGTCAGTCGCTAGTGGACAGTTTAAAGCGGTCTTGCCTCTGCCCGGCCGCGACGAACTCCTTGCTGTGCTGGGGGAAGAAGGCAAAGCCGCCCTCCTCGCCGAAGCGGATGAAATTGTCAGGGGCAAAGTCCGTCTCTTCGGTGCTCAACCGGTTGACCTGCAACTCACCCTCCCCGGAAAACTGGCACACTGGACCGCCTACGAAACCGACCCCTCACTACTCTCTAATCTCCATTCTCTAATCTCTGATATCAAGTTTATTTGGGAACCTGCCCGTTTTGGCTGGGCCTTCACACTTGGCCGCGCTTACCACCTCAGCGGCGACGAAAAATATGCCGAAGCCTTTTGGCGATACGCGGAAACCTTTCTGGATGCCAATCCGCCTTATCTTGGGCCAAACTGGATGAGCGGTCAGGAGGTGGCTTTGCGGCTGATGGCCTTCGTCTGGGCAACGCAAGTTCTGGCCGAGTCGTCTGCCTCCACAACGGAGCGAAAGGCGCGCCTGGCGCAATCCATTACGCATCACGCATTACGCATTACGCCTACTCTCATCTACGCTCGTTCGCAAAACAACAACCATTTGCTCACCGAGGCCGCTGGTCTCTACACCGCCGGGCTGGCGCTGCCGGAGCATCCGCAGTCAGCCGGGTGGCGCGACCTCGGCTGGAAGTGGCTCGAGCGGGGCTTTCAAGCCCAGATTGACGGCTATGGTGAATATGCCCAGCACAGCACGAATTATCATCGCCTGATGTTGCAGGTGGCGTTGTGGGTAAATGCTTTAAACACGACCCCCAAAGAACGGGGGCAAGAGGACACGAAGTTACACGAAGGATTCCCGCGCAAGACGCTTGACCGCCTCAGCGCGGCCACGCACTGGCTCTATGCCCTGCTCGACCCCGTTTCCGGCCGCGTGCCTAATCTGGGTGCAAATGACGGGGCATATATTTTTCCGCTGACCGTCTGTCCATTCGAGGATTATCGCCCGCTGATGCAGGCGGCCGCGCAGGCATTTCTGGATTATCAACTGCCGCGCGGCGTCTGGGACGAGATGTCACTCTGGTTCGGCATCCCGCTGGAGAGCAAGAAATACGTCCGCACGGAACGCTATCTTGGCGATCACCTGTATGCCAAAAATTCCTGGGCTTACCTGCGCACTGCACAATTCGCCTCCCGCCCCTCCCACGCTGACCAGTTGCACCTTGACCTGTGGTGGCGCGGGCTGAACGTTGCCCAGGATGCAGGCACTTATCTGTATAACGCTGCCGCTCCCTGGGACAACAGCCTGACCACTGCGCGGGTGCATAATACGGTGACGGTCAATGGCTGCGACCAGTTCACCCGCGCCGGGCGCTTTCTGTATCTCGATTGGGTGGATGCCTACCGCAAGAACGAGATCGCTGCTGAACCAGAGGTGATCCAGCGTGTGAGCGGACGCTACCGGGGGCGCGGCTTCCGGCACACCCGCAGCGTGACGGCCTTCGCCGATGACCGCTGGCTGGTGCAGGATGAAGTTTTACGTTTACGCTTTTGGCCTTCATCTTTCATCTTTCATCTTTCATCCTTCCGCCATCCTTCATCCTTCCGCTTGCATTGGCTGCTGCCGGATTGGGAATGGGAGATCGAGAGTCGAGAGTCGGGAGTCGAGAGTCGAGAGTCGGGAGTCGAGAGTCGAGAGTCGGGAGTCGGGAGTCGAGAGTCAGGGCTAGAATTACGACTCAAGTCGCCGTATGGCTGGCTCGCCCTTCACGTTGACCTTCGACCTTCGACCTGCCAACCTTCGACCACCCTCGTCCGCGCTGGCGAATTGATCTATGGCGAGAGTTTGGTTTCTCCGATCATGGGCTGGGTTTCGCCGACTTATGGTGTTAAAATTCCTGCACTCTCTTTTGCGGTTGAGGCAACCTCAGCCGAAACAGTGAAATTTATCAGCGAATTTACCTTCCCCACTGAACACTGATCACTGATCACTGGCTCTTTTATGCACATCCTCCTCATCCACCAAGCCTTTGCGGCCCTCGACGAACCCGGCGGGACGCGTCACTATGAACTGGCGCGCTACCTGGCCCAGCGCGGGCGCCGGGTCACGATCATCGCCAGCCCGGTGAGTTATTTGACGGGGCAGACCTCACCCACCCCCCAACCCCCTCCCTCTCCATCGCAGGCGATGGAGAGGGAGGGGGTGCCGAAGGCGGGGGAGGGTGAGGTGCGTATCCTGCGCACCGCCACCTACCACGCCTTGCATAGGTCCTTCGTCCATCGCGTGTTCGTGTTCTTTAGCTTTATGCTTTCGTCGTTCGTCGTTGGGCTGGGCGTGAAGAACGTGGACCTGGTTTGGGGCACGTCGCCGCCGATTTTCCAGGGCTGGACGGCCTGGGTGCTGGCGCGGCTCAAAGGCGTCCCGTTCCTGTTCGAGGTACGTGACCTGTGGCCGACCTTTGCCATTGCTGTCGGCGTGCTGACAAACAAGACCATCATCCATCTGTCGGAGTGGCTGGAGCGCTTTCTATACCGTCACGCCGACCGGGTGATGGTCAACAGCCCGGGGTTCATCATGCATGTGAAAAGTCGAGGGGCGAAGCGTGTGGAACTCGTCCCGAACGGCGCCGACCCCGAGATGTTCGATCCGGCTGATAATGGCGCGGCCTTCCGGACCTCGCACCGGCTGGCCGATAAATTTGTGGTACTCTACGCTGGAGCGCACGGACTGTCCAACGATCTGGGCGTGGTGCTCGAAGCTGCTCGTCTGTTGGCTGACAGGCCCCAGGTCCGGATCGTCTTCCTGGGCGACGGGAAGGAAAAGCCGCATCTGCAAGCGCAGGCTGCCGCGATGGGACTGAACAATGTTCTGTTCCTCCCGCCCGTCCCCAAGACGGAGATGGCCGCCGCTCTGGCTGGTGCGGATGCCTGTCTCGCCATTCTCAAGCCCGTCGAGGAATACAAGTCCACTTACCCAAACAAAGTCTTCGACTACATGGCGGCCGGGCGGCCAGTGGTGCTGGCGATTGACGGCGTCATCCGCGAGGTGATCGAGGCGGCGGGGTGCGGGATTTTCGCCCAACCCGGCGACCCGGTTGCGCTGGCGAACGTCATCCGAACCCTGGCCAGCGACCCAGCTCGCAGCCGCGAGATGGGCCTGAAGGGTCGGCGCTACGTGGAGTCGCACTTCAGCCGTTCGATGCTGGCCGAGAAGCTGGCGCACATCCTGGAAGAAATGACGACGTGAAATTTAGAGCCTATCCGAATAACGGAATGCAGACTTCAGTCTGCCTGGCATGGCGGACTAAAGTTCGCGGTCCGGGGGTTTATCGGATAGGCACTTAGGATGCCAATGAGGAGGTAGTCATGCGATCGTGTTTCAAAATTATGCTGATGCTATCCCTGGCCCTCGGGCTGGTGGGCTGCAACCTGCCCGCGCCCTCGCCAGCAATTACACCGCTGGCGGTGAGAGGGTCTCCAACGCCGGTAATGCCTCTCGATACGCCTGCCACGGAGCAGCCTACGCCTGCGCCGACGGCCTCTGTCCCGGCCGACTGGCAGACGTATATGGATCAGCAATACGGTTTCACCTTCCGGTATCCCAAGGAAGGGCAAATCTTCAGCCAGGAAAACGGTTACGCCCGCATCAACGGCCTGCCTTTCGCGCCGGGCACGAATCTGGTGGAAAAATACCTGGAAGTGAACGTGGCGGAAAATGCAAATCCTTGCTCAAGCCCGCTGACACAGGGATATGCACCCGGCTACATCCAGTCACAGCAGGTGACTATCAACGGGTTGGCTTGGGTGATTGAGGGCGGAGAAGATGCCGGCGCCGGGCAGATCCACACCTGGACTGCGTACTCCACCGTCAAGGGGAACGCGTGTGTCAGCCTAAGCTTTATCCTGCATTCTACGAACCCGGGCATGTACTCCACACCGCCGCCGTTGTTTGATGAGGCTGCCGAGTCGGCTGTTTTCGCGGATATTGTTTTCACCTTCGTCTGGCTCAACCCATAAAGGGTATTTCTCCACGGACGCTGTATAGTAGTTCCCCCGTTTCTACTGTTCACTGAAAACTGAACACTGGATACTGTTCTAACCCATCCTGCCCGTCAAATAAGCCTCGGTCAACTCTTCCTTCGGGCGGGTGAACATCCGGTCAGTGGGGGAGAACTCAACCAACTCGCCCAGCCAGAACAGGCCAGTAAAATCCGAGACGCGCGCCGCCTGCTGCATATTGTGCGTCACGATGACGATGGTGTAGTTCTGCTTGAGTTCGCTGATTAGTTCTTCGATGTGCAGGGTGGCGATGGGGTCGAGGGCCGAGGTAGATTCGTCAAAAAGGATCACCTCCGGCTGGACGGCCAGGACACGCGCAATACATATCCGCTGTTGCTGGCCGAGCGAGAAGCCCAGGGCGTTCTGTTTCAGTTGATCCTTGACCTCATCCCACAGAGCAGCCTGGCGCAGGCTGCGTTCGACGGTTTCGTCCAGCTCCGCATTGTTCTTGACCAGCCCTAGCACGCGCGGACCGAAAGCAACGTTGTCGTACACCGACTGTGGGAAAGGATTTGGCTTCTGGAAGACCATCCCCACCCGCTGGCGCAGCGTGACCACGTCTACGCCCTCGGCGTTGATATCCTGTCCATCGAGCAGGATCTGGCCCTCGGCGCGGGCGCCGGGGATGGTGTCGTTCATCCGGTTGAGGCAGCGCAAGAAAGTTGACTTGCCGCAGCCCGAAGGGCCGATCAGCGCCGTGATCCTGCGCGGCAGGACCTCCATGCTGATCTTGCTCAAGGCCAGTTTCGCCCTGTAATAGAAGTTCAATTCTCGAATGACGAAGATGGGATTTTCAGCAGCCACGCGGTCAATTTTACCGCATACGCGTCATTGCGAGCCGTTCTATGGCGAAGCAATCTCCTCACACCCGGGGATTGCTTCGTCGCGGAGTTTACACTGAGCCTGCTGAAGTGCTCCTCGCAATGACAGCGCTAAATCGGCTATAATTTGACTGATGAAATTCCCCCGCCTCACTATATCCTTTTTGTTAGTTTTCCTCGCAGCCTGCGGCCCGTCTGGTACGCAGACCACCCAACCGACCAGCGCGGCTGCCTACATCGAAAACAAAGGCTCGGACACCATCGTCAACCTGGCGCTGGCCTGGGCCGAACGTTACCAGCAGGAACATCCCGAGGTACGTATTTCGGTGACAGGCGGCGGGTCCGGGACGGGCATCGCCGCGCTGCTCAACGGGACGGTGGACATCGCCAATGCCTCGCGGCAGATCAAATCCGAAGAAATGCAAGAGGCGCAGTCCAAAGGGATCAACCCGGTCGAGCATGTCATCGCCCGCGACGCCATTGCCGTGATCGTTCATCCCGATAATCCGGTCAGCGAATTGACGCTCCAGCAAATCTCAGATATTTACAGCGGTAAATTCAATAATTGGCAGGAGGTCGGCGGTGAAGATCGGCCGATCGTGCGGCTCTCACGCGAGACCAATTCCGGCACGCACGTCTATTTCCTGGAGACGGTGCTGCGTCTTGGCGACAAGAACAACAAGACACTCTTCTCGACCGACACCCTGCTCCTGCCCTCCTCGGAAGGCATCATCAACGAGGTGCGGCAGAACCCGAACGCCATTGGCTACGACGGGCTGGGGTATGTCCCGGCTGACCTGAAGATGATCGCCATCGCTCGCCAGCCGGGTGATCCTTATGTTTTGCCGTCTATTTCAACAGTCAATGACAACTCTTATCCCATCGCCCGCGACCTATACATGTACACGGCCGGCCAGTCGAGCGGAGCGGCGGCAGCCTACCTGGATTGGATCATGCACTCAGATGAAGCCCAGGCGATTGTGGCGCAACTGGGCTTCGTGCCGATCAAGTGAAATGTCATTGCGAGCCGCTGTACTGCGGCGGCGAAGCAATCTCCTCGCCAGGGGGTTGCTTCGCCGCAAAAGCAGCGGCTCGCAACGACACACGCAAGGAGATCATGGCTAAATCCCTCACCTGGCGCGAGACCATCATCACCGCAGTGATCAAAACCTGCGGTTATTCGGCCATCGTCTTCGTTGCTCTTATCTTCTTCTTCCTCCTGCGTGAAGGCTTGCCAGCCCTTAGCCAAGTCCCGCTCGCCGACTTGTTCAGCCTACGCTGGTATCCCATCGAGAACTATTTCGGCATACTGCCGCTATTGACCGGCTCGCTCATCGTGACCGTCGGCGCGATGCTGGTCGCCATCCCCTTTGGCATTGGGACGGCGGTCTTTATCGCTGAGGTCGCCCCGCGTTGGACGCGCGAGATTCTCAAACCTCTTGTGGAACTGTTGGGCGGATTGCCCTCCGTCGTGCTTGGTTTCCTGGGGATTCTCATCCTCGCCCCGTTCCTGCGCCGCTTTCTGGACCTGCCGACGGGTCTGACGGCCCTGGCCGGGTCGCTGCTCCTGGGCGGGATCGCCGTCCCGACGATTGTCTCGATTGCTGAGGACGCGCTGGATTCTGTCCCCATGTCATACCGCGAGGGTGCGCTGGCGATGGGCGCCACCCGCTGGCAGACCATCTGGCGGGTGACTCTGCCGGCCGCCCGTTCCGGCGTGCTGACGGCGGTCATGCTCGGCCTCGGTCGCGCCATCGGCGAGACGATGGCCGTGATGATGGTCACCGGCAACGCGCCCGTGATGGCGACGCGCTGGAATTCGCTTTTCATGCCGGCGCGCACCATGACGGCCACGATTGCCGCCGAGATGGGCGAGGTCGCCAACGGGAGTACGCATTATCACGTGCTGTTTTTCATCGGCCTGGTGCTGTTCCTCATTTCGCTGGCAGTCAACGTGGCGGCTTCGGCGGTTGTCTTCCGCCAGAAGAAGCGGGCGGAGAGGGTGTTGTCGTGAACCGCGCCCTCACCCAACGCCTCGGCTTTTCCCTGCTGACGTTGATAGCTCTGTTGACCGTCGTTCCTATTCTGGCGGTGTTCGCCTACATCATCGCCAGGGGCGCGCCAGCCATCTCATGGGAATTCCTGACCGCCATGCCGCGCGAGGGGATGCGCGCTGGCGGCATCCTGCCGGCCATCGTCGGCACGTTCTATTTGACGCTCGGCACGGCGATTTTCTCTGTTCCCTTGGGCGTGGCGGCGGCGATCTACCTGGCCGAGTACGCCCGAGAGAACTGGCTGACGCGGCTGATTCGCATTGCCATCATCAACCTGGCAGGCATTCCCTCGGTGGTCTACGGCCTGTTTGGGCTGGGACTGTTCGTCTTCTTCCTGAAATTCGGCACCAGCCTGCTCTCCGCCTCGCTGACGCTTTCGATCATGACCCTGCCGGTCATCATCAGCGCAGCGGAAGAGGCCCTGCGCGCCGTGCCGCAGGCCTTCCGCACGGTCAGCATCTCGCTGGGCGGCACGCGCTGGCAGACCATCCGTCGCATCGTCTTGCCGCAGGCCTTGCCCGGTATTATTACCGGCGTCATCCTCGGCCTGGAACGCGCCGCTGGTGAGACCGCACCCATCCTTTTCACAGGGGCGGCTTTCTTCCTGCCGCGCTTACCGCATTCGCCTTTCGACGCCACGATGGCATTGCCCTACCACCTGTTCGTCATTTCCACGCAGGTGCCGGAGATGCCGATCCAGATCCAGTACGGCACGGCGCTGGTGCTGATCGCCTTCGTGCTGGGCATGAATCTGATCGCGACAGTGATTCGGTCACGCGCGAGAGCGAAGAGGCAGTGGTAAAAAGTGCTCCCGTGCCACGTGTTTCGGTGTCATGTGGAAGGAGGATACAATGGCTTTGATAAAAAAGTTCGAGGACATCCTGGCCTGGCAGGAGGCACGTAAACTGGTACGCGAAGTTTACGGGTTTACCCGAGAAGGTGCATTCGCCAAAGATTTTGGATTACGAGACCAGATACAGCGAGCGTCAGTCTCGGTGATGACGAACATTGCCGAGGGATTCGATTGTGATTCGCATATCGAGTTTGCCCGCTTTTTGGGTATTGCCCGCCGGTCAGCCGTGGAAGTGCAATCCCTGCTATACGCTGCGCTGGACATTGGTTACCTCACCGAAGAAATCTTCAAAAGAGAGTACGCCCAAGCCGACAAAACAAAAGCGCTTATCGGTGGTCTCAAGAAATCTTTGAAGCCTCGCACGTGACATCCGAACACTTGACACTGGAAAACGTGGCACCGGAACACGTTATGACCGAAAACAAGATTGTCATCGAACACCTCTCCCTCCAATACACTGACCTCACGGAATCGCTGCGTGACATCAGCATGGGTATCCGCGCCAATGCCATCACGGTGTTGTTCGGGCCGGCCGGCGGCGGCAAGTCCACGCTGCTGCGCTGCCTGAACCGGTTGAATGACCTTACTGATATGAAGACGCTTTCCGGACGCATCCTGCTCGACGGCGAAAACATCCTCACTCCGCAGACGAACGTCATCACCCTGCGCCGCCGCGTTGGGATGGTCTTCGCCCGCCCGGTCGTCCTGCCGTTGACCCTGCGCGGCAACCTGACTTATGGCCTCGAACTGGCCGGAGAGAAGCGCAAGTCCCGCCTGGATGAGGCCGTGGAGCGCAGCCTGCGTCAGGCGGCGCTGTGGGATGAGGTCAAGGATCGTCTCGACGAACCAGCCATTGCCCTCTCCGGCGGCCAGCAGCAGCGGTTGTGTCTGGCACGCGTCCTTGCTAACCAGCCAGAAGTCATCTTGCTGGATGAGCCGACTTCCGGTCTCGATCCCATCTCAACCGGCAAAGTAGAGGCTTCGCTGCAGGAACTCAAAAAGGATTACACGATCATGCTTGTCCCGCATTCCATTCAGCAGGCGGCGCGGACGGCGGACTATGCCGCTTTCTTCTTACAAGGCGAATTGGTAGAATACGCCGAAGGGAAAGAGATATTTACTCACCCGAAGAATAAGCGCACGGAAGATTACGTTGAGGGAAGGTTTGGTTAATTCATCAATCGGGATACCGAAGAAACGAGGTACTTATGCTTCGCAAAACCTTTGAAAATGACATTCAGCAGCTCAAGGATGAACTCCTTCTGCTGGGCAGCATGGTCGAACAGCAGACCCTGGATGCAGTGGAGGCGTTGAAGAAGCGTGACCTGGATGCGGCGCGCCGCGTTTACGCTAGCGATGCCAAAATCAATGAAAAACGCTTCGCCATCGAGAACCAGGTCATGATCCTGATCGCCACGCAGCAGCCGATGGCGCACGACCTGCGCCTGCTGGCGTCCATCCTCGAGGTGAGTGCTGAATTGGAGCGCATGGGCGATTATGCCAAGGGCATGGCTACGGTCAACATCCGCATGGGCGATGAGCCGCTCCTCAAGCCGCTGATTGATATCCCTCGTATGGCCCAAATCGCTTCCAGCATGCTCCACCGGGCGTTGACGGCCTTCGTCAACGAGGATGCCGAGACCGCAAAAGCGATCCCGGAGGAAGATGACGAGGTTGATGGTCTGTATAACCAGGTTTATCGTGAGCTGATGACTTTCGTCATGTCTGACCCGCGTACCATTGACCGCGCCAACTACCTGCTTTGGGCCGCACACAACCTGGAGCGCATGGCCGACCGCGTGACGAACATCTGCGAACGGACGGTCTACATTGCCACTGGCGAGATGGCTGAGATGGATGTCAGTGATGACGAGATAAAAACCGGAGTATAATCCCTGTCATGGAACTTTTTCTTTCGCCGATAAGCATATCCCTGCGAGACCGACCCATGCGCCGGGCGGGTTTGCTTTGAGCAAACGCGGTTTGTACAATGCGACGCTCCCCGGTGTGGGGAGCGTTTTTGTTCGGGCCAGTAGCTCAATGGTGAGAGCAGCATCCTTATAAGGTGTATGGTGCCGGTTCCCTAAAGGGTGCTGCGCGACGACTCCGGCCTGGCCTACTTTGTTGCCTTTACAACAACCTATCTCCCACCTGGACCGCGTCCTGCCGGAAGTGGCAGCCGCGGGACTGGCGGTTATGCTGCGCGGCCTGGGCCACGATCAAAGCCACCTCGACGGCGTTGCGCAGGCCGATCAGACCGTCGCTCAACTTGGTCGTCCGGTAGAAGGTTTCGATCTCGTTCTGCATGTGACGCAGTTCGCGGATGGCGCGCGATAGGCGCTCACTGCTGCGCACCAATCCAACGTAATGCCACATGATGTTTTGGATCGTCTGCATATCGCCCTGGATGAGCGCCGGGTCAGAGTCGGCCGTCAGGCCGCTCTCATCCCAGGGCGGTACCTCCGCACGGCTGGGAACAACATCCGCCGTCCTCCGGTCGAGCGTTTTGACAATATACTGCGCGGTGCGGTGACCCCATACCAGCCCCTCAAGCAAGGAGGTCGAACCCAGCCGGTTTGCCCCGTGCAGGCCGGTGCAACTGACCTCGCCGATGGCATACAGATTCCCGATGCTGGTACGACCCCATTCGTCCACGGCCACACCGCCGCAGGAATAATGTGCTGCTGGAATGACCGGGATCGGTTCCTGGGTGATGTCAAGCCCACCCTTTCGGCAGGTAGCGTAGATGTTCGGGAAGCGTGCCCGGATCCTTTCAGCGGGCTGGTGTGAGGCAATATCCAGGAGAACGTGGGAGTAGCCATGTGTTTCCATCTGATGATGGATGGCGCGTGCGACCACGTCGCGCGGCGCCAGGTCTTTCCATTCTGGGGAATAATCGGCCATGAAGGCGCGCCCCTCGGGCGTGAGCAGCACACCGCCCTCGCCGCGCACCGCCTCGCTGATCAGGAAACCTTCTGCACCGGGGACGGCCAGTGCGGTGGGATGGAATTGGACGTATTCGGCGTTGATGATGCGCGTCCCGGCCCGCGCGGCCATCGCCAGGCCATCCCCGCGCGCGCCGGGCGGGTTGGTCGTGTTGCGATAGATGCGCCCCAGCCCGCCGGTTGCCAGCACAACGGCTGCGGTAAGAACACGATGGATGGTCCTACCTTGCCGGTCGAAAACGTACGCGCCGTGACAGGTGATCGGCTGGTAGGCCGCTAATGAGTCGCGCGAGTGATGCGGAAAGGTAATGAGGTCTACGGCGGTCAGGTTCTTCGCCAGCCGCACGTTGGGATATTGCTCCAGCGCGGCAATCAGGCCCTCGATGATGACCTTGCCGGTGATATCGCCGACGTGGGCGATGCGTCGCCGCGAGTGGGCTGCTTCCTGGCCCCAGGCGATCTGCCCGTCCGGATCGCGGTCGAATTTGACGCCCGCCGTCTCGACCAAGATCTTTCTTAGCAGAGGTGGACCTTCTCGGGCCAGGATGCGAGCAGCTTTCGGCAAGCTGGCCCCCGCGCCTGCGGCCAGGATGTCGGCGACGAGGAGTTCTGCTTTATCGTCCGGCCCGCGGCCGATGATCCCGCCCTGGGCGTAGCGCGTGTTCGATTCACACGGATCTGGATCGCGTGTGATCAGGGTAATATCCAGCCTGGGGTTCTGAGCCAGGCTCAAGGCGGTGGTCGCACCGGCGATTCCACTGCCGATGATGAGTACGTCAGGTTGTGACATTGACTTCCTTTCCCCTCACCCCTTGCCCCTCTCCCAAAATGGGAGAGGGGTTGGGGGTGAGGGTGTCTACCCAATCGCGATCATACGTTCCACGGCCTGATAGGCGCGTTGACGGATCTCTTCTGGCACTTCGATGATATAGCGATCGAGCTTGAGGGCGTCGAGGGTATCCTCGAGGGTGATCTGGTTCATGTGCGGGCAGCGGACGCTGCATAGGCGCAGCATCTCCTTATCCGGATTGGCGGCCGCGATGTTATCGCCCATGGCGCACTCGGTCAGCAGGAGGTACTGGGGCGCCTTGCTCTGCTCCACGTAGCGGATCATGGCGCCCGTGCTGCCGGAGAAATCCGAGGCCGCCACCACCTCTGGGCTGCACTCCGGGTGTGCCAGGATGACCACCTCTGGGAATTGCTGGCGCACGGCCTTGATATCTTTCACCGTAAATTTCTCGTGCACCTCGCAGCGGCCGCGCCAGCCGATCATGGTTTTACCGCGAAGACCGCTAAGGTCGCTAAGATTTAATTCTTCTTCTTCCTTCGCGTTCTTAGCGTGCTTTGCGGTAGAGTTTATTTCGGGGAAGATGATATTCCAGCCCAGTTCGCGCGCCACGTTTCCGCCCAGGTACTCGTCTGGTAGGAAGATGACCCTGTCGCTCTTGAGTGACTGCACCACCGCGATGGCATTGGACGATGTGCAACAGATGTCGCTCTCCGCTTTGACATCCGCGTAGGTATTGACATAACTCACCACCGGCACGCCGGGGAACTTCCGCTTGAGCGCGCGCACGTCCGCGGCGGTGATGCTGGCTGCCAATGAGCAGCCCGCCTTTTCGGAGGGCAGGAGCACCGTCTTGGTCGGGTTCAGTATCTTGGCCGTCTCGGCCATGAATTTCACGCCGCAGAAGACGATGATGTCCTTATTCGTCTGCGCCGCCTTGCGGCTGAGTTCCAGCGAGTCGCCGACGAAATCGGGGATCGAGTAATACAGCGCCGGTTCCATGTAATTGTGCCCCAGGATCACGGCGTTCTTCTCACGCTTCAGTTCGAGGATTTCCGCGGCCAGCCCGGCCTTGTAACGCAGCTCTACATCCGGCACCACCTTTTCGAGTTTCGCCCGCATTTTGTCGTACATGGTTTGGGTTTGTTGATTCATTATGTTCACCTTTGTGGGGCGGAATGGCATTCCGCCGAATCACTGATTGCGGAATGGCATTCCGCCGAATCACTGATTGCGGGATACCATCCCGCACCACATCATTTTATGTAATCAAAACTCACATCGAACACCCTGGCCGAATGCGTCAGCGCGCCAATCGAGATGAAATCCACGCCGGTTTCGGCAATCTTGCGGACGTTCTCCAGCGTGACGTTGCCCGAGGCTTCGAGCTTTGCGCGGCCATTCGTTATCCTGACTACCTCGGACATCATTTCCGTTGACATATTATCGAGCAGGATGCGTTCGACGCCCAGCTCGAGCGCGGCGCGAACGTCTTCCAGCGTGCGCGCCTCGACTTCGACCTGCAAGCCGTTCCCCGCGCCGCGTGCCCGGCTGACGGCCTCCGCCAGCGAACCGGCGAAGTCAATGTGGTTATCTTTGATGAGAATCATATCATACAGGCCGACGCGATGGTTTTGCCCGCCGCCGCGCTGCACGGCCAGCTTGTCCACCAGGCGCAGACCGGGCGCGGTCTTGCGCGTGTCGAGGATGACCGCCCGCGTCCCGGCGACGGCTTCCACGAACTGGCGCGTCAGCGTGGCAATGCCGGACATGCGCCCCAGGAAATTGAGCGCGGTACGTTCGGCGGTCAGCAAGGCGCGCGCCGGCCCGGAGAGATGCGCCAGCACCTGACGGTTTTCCACGCGCGCCCCCTCCGCGACGCGCGCCAGGAATTCGACGCGCCGGTCGAGCAGGGAAAAGGTCGCCGCGGCCACGTCCAGCCCGGCGACAATCCCCTCCTGCTTGGCGATGATGCGCCCAGACATCGTCGCCTCGGGCGGCACGATGCTGTTCGTGGTCGCGTCGCCTGCGCCGATGTCCTCGGCGAGGGCGGCGCGGATGGCGGCCAGGATTGCTTCAGGCAGTGTTCTGCTGGTCACTTCTGTGTTCATAAAACGGGCTGTTTACCTCTCGATTGTGAACATCATTCTAACCGCCCTCTTGCTTTTGTCAAGGGGCGTTGAATCGTGAGCAGCTCCGGTGTATACTGTTTGGTCAGAAGGCAAATTCGTTCTTGAGGCATGAATATGGCAAAGATAAAATACGTAATAAAACGCAACGGGGCCACCGTCCCATTTGTGCAGGATAGGATCACAAACGCCATCTTCCGCGCCGCGGTTTCGGTCGGCGGGCGGGACCGGACGATTGCCGAAAGCCTCAGCAATCAGGTTGTCGAGCTGCTAGAGAGTCGCTTCGGGAGGAACAAGCCCCCCTCCGTCGAGGAAATCCAAGACGTAGTTGAGAAGGTATTGATCGAGAACGGCCACGCCAGGGTCGCCAAGGCCTACATTCTCTACCGCGAGGAGCGCAACCGGAGGCGGAAGCAAGAGAAGTCGCCCAGCGAGCAGCGCTCGGAGTATATCCCCTGGGCGAAAATGTGGTCGGTTTTGGACTGGGCGGTAGACCACGAGATCAATACGGTAGAAAAGCTGAACCGGCGGATCGAGAACGGCGAGATTGCGGAGATTGTAAAAGAGGCGGAGGCCGCATACGCCCAAGATCTTCAAGCCGTGACGGATTCGATCGGCGAGCGAAAGGACACCATCAAGCTCGTCATCATCGCCGGGCCTTCTTCCTCGGGGAAGACGACTACCACCAATAAGATCGCCCGCGGCTTGAGCCTACAGGGACTGCGCTTTGTCGAGCTGAACCTGGATAATTATTATTTCGATTTAGAACTGCATCCCAAAGATGAGTTTGGCGATTATGATTTCGAGACCCCCCAGGCGCTGGATATCGAGTTGGTCAACCAGCACCTTCATGCGCTATTATCTGGGAAAGAAGTGCTGCTGCCGTACTATGATTTCAAGGCAGGCAAACGTTACCTGGACAGGACACCCATGAAGCTGGGGGAAGGCGACATTATCCTCATTGACAGCCTGTATGGCTTGTATCCGCCCCTGGCGGATGGCATCGAAGACGAGAAGATAAAAGTCTACCTGGAACCTTTGTTGCAATTGAAGGATAACAATGGGAAATATGTGCGCTGGACCGACATCCGCCTGATGCGCAGGATGCTGCGGGATGCCACGCATCGCGCTTACGATTACGGCAAAACGCTGACGCACTGGCACTACGTGCGTTCGGGCGAGATGAGGAACATTATTCCTTACATGGATACCGCCGATTTTATGATCAACAGCGGGATGCCGTATGAATTACCCATCTATAAGCCCAAGCTGATGGATCATTTTGCTGAATGGGTGCGGCTGTACCGGGATGATCCGCTGCGCGAAGATGCGTTTACGCGCGCCGCGCGCGTCCACAGCCTGCTCGAAACCATCACGCCGGTGGCAGATGATACGATTGTGCCAAAGGATTCTGTAATCCGGGAGTTTATTGGGGGATTGGAACTGGAATAAGAAATCACCACGGAGACACGGAGTCACGGAGTTTTTCTCTGTGTCTCTGTGTCTCCGTGTTTTTGAATGGGCTGCCTACAAAAACGCGAATGGCGCGAAAAAACGAAAAACATTCGCGTAATTCGCCAATTCGCGCCATTTGCGTTAAAACTACCCCCCTCGAAGAACCGTTCCGACAGAAAATCCTCTACTCAGCCATCCCCCGGCTTTCCAGCCGCGCTTGCTCCCAGGCGCGGAAGTTCGCCGGCGGCTGGATGATCTCAGCCTCCGGCTTGCGCTCCAGCCGCGCCACGTCGTTGGGGCAGCCGCTGACGCACAACCCGCAGCCGATGCAGCGCGCCTTATCCACCACCGAGAAGCCATCCCCGGCAGAGATGGCGTGAACCTGGCAGCGTTCGATGCAGGTGCCGCAGTCGTTGCACAGCTCCGGGTCAATGACCGCATAATAATTGGACTGGGCAACCGAGTCCTGGATGCCCCACTCCGTGACGCCGCGCAGGATGGCGCAGCAACAGCCGCAGCAGTTGCAGACGTAACCTAAGCCTTCGATCACGTTGTTGACCGTATGCACCAGGCCGATTTCCTCGCTACGATCCAGCAGGGCCAGCGCCTCGGCTTGGCTGATGTCGCCTGGCCTGGGAGCGCGTTCTGCGTTGGAGAATGTAATGCAGATGTCCAGCGGAAAGTCACAGCGGCGGCTGCCCAGTTTTTCCTGCTGTTCGCGGCAGATGCAGGCGCGGACATTGTAGGTCTTGGCGGAGAGAAGGATTGCGCGCACATCTTCATACGGCAGAATCCACTCTGATTTGACCGTGTTTTGAGCCGGGATGACGCGGTGGAGAGCCGGTTGCGCGCCCATCATACCGGCCGCGCCGCCGCTGGTCATGTACTCCTCGACCAGGTGCGCCAGCTCGTGATCCATGAGTTCCAACTGCGCCTCGTAGATGCCGACCACGAAGGGCGCCAGCCGGAAGCGCACTTTCCCATCCTGCTTTTCGAACCAGGCAAAGCCGCGCCGCACCAGCTTGAACAGTTGGTTGGCGGCTTCTTCGGCTGGCAAGCCGATCCGTTTGGCGATCTCGTCAACCGGCTCCAGGCTGCCGGTCAACTGGCCGGCCAGCGCGGCCTCTTCGGGTGTGCAAATCTTTTTCAAGATCTTTATCTCCACCCCTGACTCCGTGCGCGGGAAGCCATTCGGCAGCCGGTCGAGGGCAGCGGCGAGCTGGAGGTAGACGGTATCGGTCATGTTGGTTTCTCCGTTTCTTCTCTAAACCTCACAGGTCTCAAAGACCTTAAAATTTTTTTGATTATACCTTGTACAGCAAATCCGCATATCGCCTGAGCATCTCGCGCTGACCACGCCTCGCAGCGGCAGGGTGGCGGCCATACCATAGACGGGCGCGCTCTCGCCCTTCTCCTGCGGGTGCGCCTTGACATGCTCGACCGCCTCGCGCAGGTCGCGGATAAATCTCTCGGCCACGCCCGCTTGCGTATGCCGCAGGGTCAGGGCGATGTGAACCGCAGAAGGCTTGTGCAGCGGGTTCAGGCTCCACTTGCGCGCCAGCATGAAATCCATCACTTTGTAGATGTCGAGCGATTCGGAGGCAAAGGCGATGATCCACAGCGGATCGCCCAGCACGTGAAGCTCAGGGATTTCGGCAATGCCTCTTTTGATCTCGGCGGCTGTTTCCAGGATGCGCCGCGTGGCTTCCAGGTAGCCAGCCTCACCCATCGAGATCATGGCCGCCCAGCAGACTGCGCTCAAGCCGCCGGGACGGCTGCCAGCCATGTTGGGGGAAAAGTACAGGCCGCCCGGCCAGTCGGCGGCTGTGAAATACTGGTAGCGCCGCAGTTCCAGCCCGCGATAGAGCACCACCGACGTGCCTTTGGCAGCATAGCCGTATTTGTGCGTGTCGGCAGACATGGAAGTCACGCCGGGCAGGCGGAAATCGAAGGGCGGGACGGGGTAACCGAGTCGCTCCGCCCAGGGCAGGACGAAACCTCCCAGGCAGGAATCGGTGTGGAATCCGATACCGCGCGTCCGCGCCAACTCGGAGAGTTCGCGGATGGGGTCAATTATGCCATGCGGGAAAGTCGGCGCGGAGCCAATGATGGCGATGGTGTTGCGGCTGATGGCGCGTTCGACGGCGCGGACGTCGGCGCGGAAATCGGAGCCGACCGGCGTGCGGATCATCTTGATCCTGAAATATTGGGCAGCCTTGTCGAAGGCCGGATGAGCCGTGACCGGCGCGATGATCTCAGGCCGCCTGACCCCGCGCTGGTCGCGCGCCCAATCGCGATAGGTCTTCATGGCCAGCAGGATGCTTTCCGTGCCACCCGAAGTGACCGTACCACAGATCTCGTCAGCCGTCTTTGATGCGCCCAGCATTTGGGCGGTCATGGCGACGATCTCGGATTCGAATTTGGAAGCGCTCGGCCAGATATCGGCGTGCAGCGGGTTGACCTGCGAGTGCAGGGCGTAGACGCGGTTGAGGAAATCTATAAAGCGGTCATCGCCATTGTAGACCGCGCCAGATGCGTAGCCTTCTTTCCAGCGCGTCTCCTCCCGCTCCTTCAGGGCTTTCAACTGGCGGATGAGTTCGCCGCGCGCGTAGCCGTTTTCGGGAAGATGAGCAAACGAAGGAAAATCCTGCCGGTAGGGCTTGACCGTGCCTTCCAGTTGGGTCATGATCCCTTCGTATTCTTTCTCGATCATGGATTTTACGGCCGGGATGCGGCGCAGGTATTTTTCCATTCCCGCCAACCAGCGCGGCGGCAGCCATTTCAGTTGTTCCTGGATTTTTTGGATGTCCATCAAGTTCTCCTTGCGTTCAGCCGTGCATAGACCGGCCGGTTCCTGTGGTACAGGGTCACGAATTCCCTGAATAACTCATCGTAGATCTTGCGATGGTCGGGATTGGGCTGGAAGATGTGGGCAATTTGGATGCCCGCGGCGATTTCGTCGAACGTGGTCAATTGGAGCGCCACGCAGGCCAGGAACGCCGCGCCGCGCAATCCGGCCCGGATTGGGTCACGCACCTGGCGGATGGTGCGGTCCAGCACGTCGGCGTGGATCTGGCACCAGATGTCCGACTTCGCCCCGCCGCCGATCATGTTGAGCGGGTCCAGCCTGCGCTTGCAG
>Ga0210046_1000920_pt1 | contig 25013 bp, 23 predicted proteins | sample CryGeyCG2114_250_FD_185461 | JGI IMG/M metagenome (GOLD analysis project Ga0210046, IMG submission 185461) | Groundwater microbial communities from aquifer - Crystal Geyser CG18_big_fil_WC_8/21/14_2.50 (SPAdes) (version 2) | ecosystem: Environmental > Aquatic > Deep subsurface > Groundwater ... | reverse complement strand
GCCTTTCGGTAATGGCGCCGAACGTATTCTGCAAAACAAACAAATCGGGGCTTCTGTCTCGGGCATCTCTTTAACTACGCATAGCAAGGGGCATTTGGCCCGGGCCGCCCAGGAAGGAATTATATTTGCGTTACGTTACGGCTTCGATATTATGCAGGGCCTGGGTATTCAGGCTAAAACTGTAAAAGCCGGGGATGCCAATATGTTTTTAAGTCCCTTATTTGCCCAGACCTTTGCTACCGTAACCAATACCGAAGTAGAGTTATACAATACCGACGGTTCGCAGGGTGCAGCCCGCGCCGGCGGGGTTGGTGCCGGTATTTACCCGGATTTTACTTCTTCTTTTACCGGCTTATCCTGCACCCGTACCATTACCCCGGATGCTGCTTTAATACCGGTTTACGAAGAAGTTTATCATAACTGGCTTCAGGTTTTAAATCAGCAGCTAATTAGCAGGAGTTAAGCTTTTTAGAAAATTAATCAACTACATTATTATTAAACTACATCACAAATAAAATAAATAACCCTTTAAAGAATCAATTATGGCTATTAATGTAACTATCGGGAACAAAGAATATTTCCCTAATATCCAGAAAATCAGTTTTGAAGGCCGGGAGTCTACCAATCCGTTTGCATTTAAATTCTACGACGAAAACCGGGTAGTAGCCGGCAAAACCATGAAAGAACATTTCCGGTTTGCTATTGCTTACTGGCACTCTTTTAATAACACCGGCGAAGATCCGTTCGGCCCCGGAACCCGCCAATTTCCCTGGGTAAGCTCTAATTCAGACGTATTGGGCAACGCCAAAGCCAAAATGGATGCCGCTTTTGAATTTATTTCCAAACTGGGCGTAAATTATTATTGCTTCCACGATGTAGATATTATTGATGAAGGTGCTTCTGTTCAGGAGACCGAAAAAAACATGCAGGGCATTGTGGATTATGCGAAACAATTGCAGGAAGCATCGGGCATTCAATTGTTGTGGGGTACAGCTAACTTGTTTTCGCACCCGCGCTACATGAACGGAGCAGCCACCAACCCCGATTTTAATGTAATTGCTTACGGTGCCACCCAGGTTAAAAATGCGCTGGATGCTACTATTGCTTTAGGAGGACAAAATTATGTATTCTGGGGTGGCCGCGAAGGTTACATGTCGTTACTGAACACCAACATGAAACGGGAAGTAGAACACATGGCCCGTTTCCTGGAAATGGCCCGCGATTACGGCCGGAAACAAGGTTTTACCGGTACCTTCCTGATCGAACCAAAGCCCATGGAACCTACCAAGCACCAATACGATTTTGATGCCGCTACCGTAATCGGCTTCCTGAACAAGTTTGGTTTACAAGACGATTTCAAACTTAACCTGGAAACAAACCACGCTACTTTGGCTAATCATACCTTTGCCCACGAATTACAAGTAGCAGTTGATGCCGGCATGTTGGGCTCTATTGATGCCAACCGGGGCGATTACCAAAACGGCTGGGATACCGATCAGTTCCCGGTTGATTTATACGAACTGACCGAAGCCATGCTAGTAATTTTAGAAGGCGGCGGATTTACTACCGGCGGGGTTAACTTCGATGCCAAACTGCGCCGTAACTCTACCGATCTGGATGATTTATTTTTAGCCCATATTGGCGGTATGGATGTATTTGCGCGAGGCTTGTTAATTGCCAATGACGTACTGGAAAAATCTGATTACAAGAAAATCCGTCAGAACCGCTATGCATCTTTCGACAGCGGCGACGGCCAGGCTTTTGAACAAGGCAATCTGAAATTTGAAGACCTGCGCGAAATAGCTCTGAAAAACGGAGAACCTGCCCAGATTAGTGGAAAACAAGAGTTACTGGAAAATATCATCAACCAGTATATCTAATTAATTTGAAGCTTTTTTTGTTTATATTTAAATATTTTTATCTGCAGCCTTGCCATTAAATAGCAAGGCTGCTATATTTAGAGCTTCTAACTAATCCACCATGGGACTACAAACACTCGATTACATTGTTTTTCTAATCTACTTTGTTATTGTTTCCAGTTACGGCTACTGGATCTACAAAAAAAAGCAAACTGCTAGCCTCGACTCCAAAGATTTTTTCCTTGCTGAAGGTTCTCTTACCTGGTGGGCCATTGGTTCTTCCTTAATTGCTTCTAATATTTCGGCCGAACAGTTTATTGGGATGGCAGGTTCTGGATTTGCCATGGGTCTGGCTATTTCTACTTACGAATGGATGGCCGCCGTAACCCTGATTGTAGTGGCCGTTTTCTTCATTCCTATTTACCTGAAGAATAAAGTATATACCATGCCGCAATTCTTGTCGCAACGGTATAATGCCACGGTTAGTACGGTAATGGCGGTTTTCTGGCTCCTGGTTTATGTTTTTGTAAACCTCTCCTCTATTCTGTATTTAGGCGCCCTGGCAATCGAAACCGTTACCGGTATCGATTTCTACTACTGTATGTTCGGGATGGCTATTTTTGCCATTTTTATTACGCTAGGCGGTATGAAAGTAATTGGCTTCACCGATGTTATCCAGGTTTTTGTACTGGTATTAGGGGGCTTAGCCACTACCTATCTGGCCCTGGAATTAGTAGCCAATAATACAGGCGGAAATGGTATTCTGGATGGCTTAAGCATGTTGCGCAAGGAAGCGGCTGACCACTTCAGCATGATTTTATCGGAAGGTGAAATTATGATACCAAACGGCGAAGGCGGTACCCGCGATGCTTATATGGACTTACCTGGTTTATCGGTACTGATTGGCGGTATGTGGATTGTAAACCTGAACTACTGGGGCTGTAACCAATATATTACCCAACGCGCCTTAGGCGCCGATTTAAACACGGCCCGTAGTGGTTTGTTATTTGCCGCATTCCTGAAATTATTAATGCCGATTATTGTGGTATTGCCTGGTATAGCCGCTTACGTATTATTTAAAAACGGCCAGTTCCAAACCGAAATGACCAATGCTTTAGGCCACGTAAAACCAGACCATGCTTACCCGGTATTATTAAACTTGTTGCCCACCGGCTTAAAAGGTTTATCTTTTGCGGCCTTAACCGCCGCTATTGTGGCTTCCTTAGCCGGTAAAGCCAATAGTATTTCTACTATTTTCACACTGGATATTTACCATAAATTCTTCAATAAAAATGCTTCTGAAAAGCGGCTGGTTGGTTTTGGTAGAATAGTAGTTGTAATATCGTTTATCATTGCCTTAGTAGTTGCCCCGGCGTTACGTAATTTAGATCAGGCTTTCCAATACATTCAGGAATATACCGGTTTTATTTCGCCAGGGGTGTTTGCTATTTTTGCTTTAGGTTTCTTCTGGAAACGGACAACGGCTCCGGCAGCTTTGGTAGCGGCCTTATTAACCATTCCGCTTTCTACATTCCTGAAGTTTCAATACCCGGAAGTTCCGTTCCTGGACCGTATGGGAATTGTATTTTTAGTTTTAGTGGCGTTGATGGTAATTATAACCTTACTGGATTCAAAGAGCCGCAATAACCCGAAAGGCTTGGAAATAGATAGCACTATGTTTAAAACCACCAGCGGTTTTGCCGTGGGTGCCGTTCTGATTTGTGGTATTGTATCTGCCCTTTATATTATTTTCTGGTAAACAGTTAAAATTATTTCTTTTATCAAGCCAGGTTGAGCGCATCAGCCTGGCTTTTTTTTGCAACCATCTGTAATCATTCTCTTCTGGAAATACCTGCTACATTCAAGCACTTTTTCTAACCGGAAAAGCTTACCAAAGCAGAAAATTAGGTTTAAATTAAGTAAAAAGAGAATTGGTGTAAATGAAGAAAAATCACACTTAAAAAGAGTTAACCCGCGTGTATTAACCAAAGCCTTTAGACTCAATTTAAAATAGTCAGGCATATTGAGCTTGTGGTAGCAAATATTACTTACTTGTAAAGCATTTAGAAGAGCCTAAAATATCTTTTCTGCGCTTCTAAATGCTTTAATTGCTTCTAAAGATTTTAGATAACCATTATTGTGTTAAATAAAAAGCGGCTTCTAAATTCTTAAAAGCCGCTTTTTATTTGTATTAGAAAAGATTAAACTAATATTTTGGTTAAGTTCTTGTAGCTGGTGGTGATACTGTCCATGGGATTGCCGGGTGTAACATCCTGTTCTACAAAAAAGTATTTCATACCGGATAATTTAGCATTGGCAAAAATAGGTTTAAAATCAATGGTGCCATTACCTACTTCGGTAAAGAATTTCTTTTCGGTTTTATCCATATCTTTTACGTGCCACATGGCTACGCGGCCCGGGTGCTTCCGGAAAAATTCAATCGGATCGTTACCTGATTTTACTGCCCAATATAAATCCAATTCCATTTTCATCAGGTCGCTGCTTACACCCGATAACAATATATCGATGGGCATCTGGCCTTCCATTTGCTGGAACTCGAAATCGTGGTTATGATAGGCAAACTGTAAACCGGCTTTTTTACAGGCTTCCCCGGCTTTATTAAATAATTCCACGTAGCGCTTATAATCATCCAATGAAGTACGTTCGTTCGGCATTAAATACGCGCAGGTCAGGAATTCCTGTCCGGATTCAGCCGCCATATCTATTAATTTCTGGGTGTCGTTCTGTAAGGTTTCGAAAGGCATTTTGTTGCCATTAGCGCCAACCATTACGTGCGATGACCGTAATTTCATGCCCATGTCGCCCAGCATTTTCTTAAACTCGGCCGGCTTCATACCATAATAGTGCCCTTTAGATCCGGCTGCCGATTCCATATTTTTATACCCAATGTCTGCTATTTTTTGTAAGGTTCCTTTCAGGTCTTTCTCTAAAGGTTCGCGCACAGTATACAATTGCAAGCCCACGTCTTTAGTGGTCTTAGCTTGTAGTACTTCCGGTAACAGCATGGCGCCGGTAGCTAAAGTAGCCGCCTGCCATAAAAAATTTCTTCTGGTAACTTTCATATTGATTTGAGGGTGGAAAATTAAAATTATATTTTAAGATTTTATATTATAAATTATTCTGTGCATTTTACTAAATATTTATATCATTTCAAAAAGCGACAAATCTTAACCCCAAAAGAGTTATGCTATGTTCCGGTCCTTTCCTTTATACCGCTATAAAACGTAATTCTTCGTATAGAAATTTACAAAAGAAAATATCGGACCAATTTTAAATTTAACTCAATTATAATTCCTCAACCACCACTATGTTAATTAAAAAACTAATTAGAATCTTCTTTTTTGCCGGACTGTGTTTTGGCCTTACTACCCTGTCCCATACTACAGTAGCCCAAACTAAGAACGTGGGTTTGTTTGATGCGCACGACGATATTGGCACGGTCCTGCATCCGGGTACTGCCACCTATAACGAAAAGAACCGGCAATACGATCTATCGGGTTCCGGTACTAATATCTGGGGCGATCATGATGAATTTCAGTTTATGTGGAAACGCCTGCAGGGAGATTTCATCTTGTATGCCCGGGGTAATTTTCTGGGTAAGGGTGTTGATCCGCACCGCAAAATAGGCTGGATGGTACGCCAAAGCCTGGACTCCAAATCGCCTCAGCTAAACTTATCGGTACACGGAGATGGGTTAACCGCTATGCAATTCCGGAAAACAACCGGCGGCGCTACAGAAGAAATAAGATCGTCGGTGAGTGCTCCGGATGTAATGCAATTGGAAAGACGCGGAAACAAATATACCATTTGGGTAGCCAAATTCGGGGAGCCTTTTGTAAAAACGGAAACCAGCGATATAAATCTGGGAGATGCAGTTTACGTAGGGTTATTTATCAGTGCCCACAACAAAGATGTAACTGAAAAAGCCACATTCCGGGATGTTCGTATTTCGGTGCCTGCTAAAGAGAACTTTGTACCATACCGCGAATACATTGGTAGCCAAATAGAGCTGATGGATGTGCCAAGCGGCAACCGGGAAATTATTTATACTTCGCCCAAATCGTTGCAAGCTCCGAACTGGACACCTGATGGCAAAACGTTAATTTACAACAGCGATGGTCTGATGTACACCTTTGATTTAACCAAACGGACGCCCCAGGTACTGAATACCGGCAATGTTAAAAATAATAACAACGACCATGTACTTTCTTTCGACGGAAAAATGTTGGGATTAAGTAGTGGTGTTCAGGAGTTGGGAGGGTCGATTGTCTGGACGGTACCGATTACGGGCGGAACACCCAAACAAATTACGCCTAAAGGTCCTTCGTACCTGCACGGGTGGTCACCGGATAGAAAAACGCTTGTTTTTACCGGCCAACGCAACAACGAGTTTGATATTTATAATGTACCAGCCGCCGGTGGACCGGAAAAACGCCTGACCTCCGCTACGGGCTTAGATGACGGGCCGGAATATACGCCTGACGGCAAATATATTTATTTCAATTCGAACCGGACCGGCACCATGCAAATCTGGCGCATGCGCGCTGATGGCTCTCAGCAAGAAGCCGTTACAAACGGAGAGTTTCAGGATTGGTTTCCGCACATTTCGCCGGATGGCAAATGGATTGTTATTTTATCTTTCCTGAAAGAAGAAGTAAATGAGACTGATCATCCTTTTTACAAACACGTTTATATACGCCTGATGCCCATAACGGGCGGTCAGCCCAAAGTAATTGGTTATGTGTACGGCGGTCAAGGCTCTATTAATACGCCGTCATGGTCACCGGATAGCAAACGCATTGCTTTTATTTCGAATACCGATAATATTGCTAAATAAAGAAACCTGGAGCAGAATTGACTGGCACGAAGGCATACTCTTTGCCTAACTAGTTGATTCTGCTTTGTCGCATTATAAATTCAGTATAAATCCGGATTTTTGATTAACTTATAATTTAAGATTTGCGCGCTCCTTCTTATCCGCAGGTTCCCAAACAGATATTACCCATTATCGTGTTTTCGCAGTTTGCCGGTACTTCTTTGTGGTTTGCCGGTAATGCCATTCTGCCCAGTTTACAAAAAACGCTGGGTACTTCTGCCTCCATGCTGGGGCATATAACCAGCGCGGTGCAAACGGGTTTTATTCTGGGTAGTTTGCTGTTTGGGGTTTTAAGTTTAGCTGATCGTTTTAGTCCCCGCAAATTGTTTTTTATTTGTTCTTCACTGGGCGCCGGAACTAATTTGGTTCTTATCTTTTTACCCTTAACCGTGACTACCCTCCTGCTGTTCCGGTTTTTAACCGGTATATTTTTAGCGGGTATTTACCCGGTGGGCATGAAAGTGGCCGCTGACTGGCACGAAAAAGGTTTAGGCAAAGCCCTGGGATATTTAGTAGGCGCCCTGGTTTTAGGCACCGCCTTCCCGCATTTGCTGAAAGCCTTAACACCAACGCTGCCCTGGACTTATTTATTAATCGGCACTTCAGGTTTCGCGGCTTTGGGTGGTTGGCTGCTGTGGTTATTGGTACCCGACGGGCCCTATCGCAAAAGAAATCAGGCGACTAATTTTAAAGCTGCTCTTCATATATTTAAAAATAAATCCTTCCGGCAGGCGGCAATTGGTTATTTCGGGCACATGTGGGAGCTATATACCTTTTGGGCTTTTGTTCCGGTTATGCTGGCGGCTTACCCGCACCGCTTAGCGTATGATGTTTGGCCGGTTTCGTATTATGCGTTTTGGGTAATTGCGCCGGGCAGTCTGGCTTGTGTAGCCGGAGGTTATTTATCGGAAAAGTTGGGCAGTAAAAAAATTGCGATAGGTGCTTTAACTTTATCGGGTATCTGCGGTTTAGTTTCGCCTTTTATTTCGGAGCTGACGTTCCCTTTGTTCCTGGTTTTTCTATTGTTCTGGGGCCTGGTGGTTATTGCGGATTCGCCCCAGTTTTCGGCATTAGTAGCCCAGGCTGTACCCAAAGAATTTACCGGTACCGGCTTAACTTTGGTGAACTGCCTGGGCTTTTTTATCACTATTATCAGCTTACAGGTACTAAACGGACTTAAATTGTTTATAAGCGAACAGTACCTTTATTTATTTCTGGCTATCGGGCCGGCCATTGGTTTAATAGCCTTACTAAGAAAGTAAATAAACATAAGTAAACGGACAAAATTAATTTTAACTAAACAACAGAGTAAGTAACTCATTGATAATTATTTATTCACCCAATCACTAATTCACTTATTCTGTCATTGCACTTAGCTTCAAGCATTTACAGCGGCTGTACGCACTTTATAAAATTTAAAGCCAAACAAGAAAATAACAAAGTAGCAGATAATTGGTAAATAATAAGCGGTAGCTACATCTTTATCGGCCACCATACCCATTAACGTCGGGAATATGGCTCCGCCTACCACCCCCATAACAATAAAAGAAGAGGCTTGCTGCGTGTGCGGTCCCAGGTTTTTCAGTCCTAAACTAAAAATAGTCGGAAACATAATACTAAAGAAGAAATTAATCAGCATTAAAGCAATAAAAGAAGGCCAGCCCCAGCTTTGCGCCACTATTACGCACATTACGATACTGGCCAAAGCATAAGCCGCTAATAATTTGTTTGGTGCAATATACCGCATCAGGTAAGTTCCCAGAAAGCGGCCCATCATCATCAGAGCCATACTCATACTAAAGAAATAAGAAGCTTTTTCATCGGTAAAACCGGGCATTTTTTCCACCCCGTAATTTATGAAAAAAGCCCACGTACCGCCTTGGGCACAAACATTAAAAAACTGAGTTATTACCGCCCACTTAAAATGCCGGTTCTGAAACAACGGCTTTACAGTTTGGTTAGCCGCTATCCCGTTAGCAGCAGTTGTACCGTCCTGATGGTCGTGGCCGTGCGGCTCTACTACCGGCGGTACTTTTACAAACGAAAAGGCCAGCGCAATGAAAGTAATAACCGAACCAATGATTACATACAAGGTTTTGACCGAAGTTAAATCGTTGGTATTGCCGTGCCCCACCCGCAAAATGAAATAGCCGCCCACCAAAGGCCCGATAATAGCTCCTAACCCATTAAAAGCCTGCCCGAAGTTGATGCGTTGGTCGCTGGTACGTTGGTCGCCTAAGGCGCCGATAAAAGGGTGCGCTACGGTTTCTAAAGTGGCTAAGCCGCAAGCCAGCACAAACAAAGCGCCCCGAAATCCCAAAAACGATTCGGCATTAGCGGCGGGCACAAATAAAAAAGCCCCTAAAGCATACAATAATAAACCAAACAAAACGCCTTTTTTATAACCATACCGTTTCATAAACAATCCGGCCGGAATACCCATTACGGCATAAGCGCCGAATATAGAAAACTGCACTAATCCCGACTCAGCTTTAGAAATATCCAGTGCTTTCTGAAAGTGCCGGTTCAGGACATCGCCCATGGTAATGGCAATGCCCCAGAGCATAAATAAAGAAGAAACAAAAACTAAGGTAATCAGGAATTTCCGTTGGGTAAAAGCAGCAGTCTGGCTCATGAAGTGGTTATTAAGATGTTTAGCAGATAAATGGTGGATGATTAAATTAATTTCCTGCTAATATTACCAGAAAAAATTTATTCTCAAACTGCTTACCTGAGTCAAATCTTTAAATTATTGCCCTAAATAATCTGGTTGCTGTATAAAATCTTTTGCGCTAAAGAGATTAACGGAGGAACTGGGAAATTCAAAAATAAAAAAGCAGAAATAAAGCCGGAAAACAGCCGCGGAGAAAAAGCTTAATCCCAAAGCAACTTAGCGCCGCCAAAAATAATGAAAAGCCAGATTAATCCTTTGATCAGGAAAAACATAAAGCCAGCCAAGCCCAATCTTTTAAAATATAATTTCAGCTTTTTCTTCTCCATGATGTGGTAAATTTAATCAGAAACAAAAATCCGGACAAATATTTAGGCTTCAGTTTCTTGTCATAACAACGGAAAACTAGTTTTAAGATTTTAAATGCCGGTATTTTTACTAAAACTCCGGTATTTTTACTAAAAGTTTAGGATTAAAACCGCAATAAAAGCGCAATTATTCCTAAATATTGCCCGGCAGATGCCAAAGGCTTTTTTTTGCATTGGCCTGATCTTAAAAAATAAAATTGGCAGCAAAAAAATATTACTGCTAATTTTGGCTCGTTAAGTAGCAAAAACATTAAAATGAAAAAACAAATTATACTACTGGGTTTAAGTTTATATTTAGGCAGTACGGCCTTGGTGGGTTGTAAAGAAAAAGCCAATACTGCCGCCAATGAAACAACTACTTCCACTGCGCCAGTAGCCAATAAAGAGGAAAACCCGACCCCGGCACCCGAAAACGTTACTACTGCCGATACCACTTCTCAGTTGGTTGCGGCTGCAGAAAAGCCGGCTACGGCCAGTAAAGGTCAGAAATTTGGTTATATCAATTCGGCTGATCTGTTAAAAATTATGCCGGAAGCCAAGAAAGCCGATGCCAGCCTAAATGCTTACGTGCGGGGCTTAGAAAATCAATTTGGCTCTTTACAAAGAGATTATCAGAAACAGATAGCGGATTACCAGGCCCAGGAAAAAACCATGGTAGACGCCGTGCGACAAACCAAAATAAAAACCATTACGGACCTGGAGCAAAAAATGCAGCAAAGCCAGGTAAGTGCGCAACAACAAATTGCCCAAAAGCGGGAATCGTTGTTTAAGCCCATCCTAGACAAAGCCGAACGCGCCATTAAAGCCGTAGGCAAAGAAAACAGCTACGATTATATTTTTGATACCAGCTCCGGTTCTTTTATATATGCCGACGAAGGCCATAATGTAATGCCCCTGGTTAAAGCTAAACTGAACATAAAATAACTTAATCTATAAACCTCCAAAAGCACCCACAAAAACTGGTGCTTTTGGGAAAAAGCCACCTTATTATTGATATTCTATTGCCTAACGTTTTGTATATACATGGTTGGGCGTTCGACTTTTTTTAAGCAAGCCTAACAAAGTTATCTTCAAGTTTTACATTAAAGTTTATTTCGGCTTTAAGTGCCTTAAATACCTTTATAACGGTGTCAATTGTTGCACTGTTCGCACTATTCTCAAGTTTGGAGATTTGAGACTTTTGCACGCCAACTAACTTGCCTAAATGTTCTTGGGTCAAATTACGCTGTTGCAGGGCAGCCTTTATCATTTTGCCTAGTATCTCCCATCTGAAGTTCATATTCATATTCATCCCTCTCCTGTGTACCAACCTTGCCAATGTAATTGTCTTTCATCTCGGCAAGTGAGTTGGTTTTTATTTCTTGATTTGCCGTATAATTACTTATTTTATTTATTTTCAAAATACCTTTTTCTAATTTTCACCGCTCATTCTATTTCTTTCGCTGGAACCTTGTCCGCTTTCTTGATGAAACCATGTATGGCAAAAACTAAAGTTTCTTGATCGTCTGTTTAGTCCCAAAATACTTTTCCTGTTTCGGTTATAAAAAGCAAGAATTAATCCGGAGGAGCTTTGTCGGAAGCCTTTTTGTTTTAGTAATTTTTGTAAAAATCTGGATAATATTGTTTTAAAAGTAAAATAGATAAGCGGTGGTTTTAAACATTATTTCTATAGATCTTCATTCTTTTAAGAATTTATATTTCTTAATATCTGGTAATGCCGTCATTTTTTAGGTTTGCTTAAACATTGGGCGAGAACATTATTTCCTAACGCCCGGCTTCATGCAAACAAGTCGGTTTATCTTGCCATTATATCGGCACCAAAGGGCTGTTCGTCGGCTCATGGGTTCTTTGGCGCATTTGATATGCAAAACCGGCATAACTGGCACTTGGTTTGAAATAAGATAATCAAGCAGGACAATTAAAAACAAGAATAACCTGCTACTTAAAAGAAATTAAACCAATAAAAATTTAAGAAAATGAAAAAGTTTATCGTAATGCTCGCCTTAGGATTGTCTATAACCAGAACTACTTTCGCTCAGAATAATTCAGATGCCTCTAAAAAGAATACCGATAACCGGTACGAACAAACAGACTGGAACAGAGGTAGAAACGACCAGGTTGATAACCGCAAAGACCAGGAAGATTATAACGCACCCCAAAAGATTGCCAGCCGCGATAGCGATGATTTTAGCCGGAAATATAACCTGAATAATAGCCAAAAGCAGAAGATGCAGGTGCATAACTTGAAGTGGGAGCGTGAAAAACAAAACTGGCAAAAACACTACGGCAATTCGTATGCCTCTAACCAAAAATTTGAGAAACAGATGCAAGATAAACGGGAAAAGGAAATAAGAACCATCTTAAACGCCAAACAATACGAACAATACCGCGGACATCATAGCTAAGGTAAAGTCTGGAACAAACATCAACCTTTACTAACCCGCTAAAAAGCAAAAAGCTGACCTAATAAGTCAGCTTTTTACTTTTTAGCGGGTTAGTCTTTATCTAGTACCGCCGCCTACTGCCCGATATACATTTACAATGGCTTGTAGTTCCTGAAGCCGGTCGTTAATGCTGCTTAATTGCGCCGAAAGTAAACTTTGTTCGGAAGTTAGCACATCAGTATAATTAGTGGCCGAACTATACTTTAGAAGCTCCCGGGTAAATTCGACTGATTTTTCTAAAGCGGCAATTTGATTTTTACGGGCGGCCTGCTTAGCCAGAGCCGTTTCGTAGGAAAATAAGCTATTAGAAACCTCTTCGCCGGCATTTAACAAGGTTTGCTGAAAGTAATACAAGGCTTGTTGTTGCTGAGCCTGGGCCGTCCGTAAACGTGCAGTATTTTGGCCTTTGTTAAAAATAGGTTGGGTAAGTCCGCCCACGAGACTATAAAAAACCGACTCGTTAAACAGGTTTTCCAAAGCCAGTGAAGACAAACCACCCGAGCCCGTAATGGTAATAGACGGGTAAAAGTAAGTCCGGGCGAGGTTGGTATTCTCAAAGGCCGCCCGAAACGCTAATTCTGCTTCCTGCACATCCGGGCGGTTGCTTAATAACTGGGTTGGTATGCCGGCCTGCAAAGTAGTAATTAATTGCTGCTCGTCCAGGGTGGTTCTGTTAATGGCACCAGGTGCCCGCCCCAACAAAATACTAAAGGCATTTTCCGTTTCCCGTATATTTTGCTTTATGTCCGGAATTGAAACTTCGGCGGCATACCGGTTGGCTTCGCTTTGCACCACGGCCGCTCCCGTTATAATGGCGGCTTCTTTCAGCGCCTTCATGGTTTCTACCTCTTCAATCCGGTACTGCAGCGTTTGTTCGGTTATTTTTAACTGCTGGTCGAAGGCTAATAATTCGTAATAAGTGGCGGCTATATTCGCAATTAATTGGGTTTGCACCGCCCGGCGGGCCGCCTCCGTTTGCAGCAAAGTAGCCAATGCACCCCGGCGGGCACTCCGCAACTTACCCCAAATATCGGCTTCCCAACTGGTACTAAGTAATGCCTGGTACGTAACTGTATTTAGGTTAATATTAATACCCTCCGGAAAATTTAAAGCGGCTGCCGATGATTTTGATTTTGTGGCCTGCAATCCCCCGCTCAGGCTAGGCAAAAATGCGGCGCGGCTTTGCTGTAAACTAGCCTGTGCCTCCTCAATACGCTGCACCGCCGTTTTCAAGTCCAGGTTATTACTTAAGCCTTCTTCAATTAAGCCCTGCAAAGCCGGGTCGGTAAATAAAGACTTCCAGGGCATATCCGCCATGGTCGTGGTATCGGCAGTGGCAGCATCGCGGTACAGGTTTTGGGTCTGTAGGTTCGGCCGCTCAAAATTTCTGGTAACTTTACAAGAAGCCAAAGCCAGCGTTCCGGCAAAACCCAATATTACATATTTATAAACACTCTTTTTCATTTTATGCAATTCTTTAAAATAATCCCGCTACACCAGCTCTTCGTTTAAGTCGTCAGCGGAGTGCGTCTGGCGTCGGCCGCTTATTCTTTCCTGGATATTCTGGAAAATGATAAACAATACCGGAATTACAAACACCCCGAATATGGTACCAATGAGCATCCCGCCTACGGCGCCCGTACCAATCGAATTATTACCTACCGCACCAGCTCCGGAAGCCAGCATCAGAGGTAGTAAACCCAGGATAAAGGCAAAAGAAGTCATCAAGATAGGTCGTAAACGGGCAATAGCGCCTTCCACGCCTGCTTCCGCAATACTCATTCCTTCTTCCCGTCGGGCTACCGCAAATTCCACAATCAGGATAGCGTTTTTGGCCAGCAAACCAATAAGCATAATTAGTGTTATCTGCAGGTAAATATTATTTTGCACGCCAAAGAGACTGGCAAAAATAAAGGCCCCTGCCAAACCAATCGGCAACGAAAGCAACACAGCAAAAGGCAAAATATAACTTTCGTACTGAGCACTCAGCAGGAAGTACACAAATACCAGGCAGAGCAAGAAAATATAAATGGTCTGGCTACCACTGGAAACCTCTTCCCGGGTTAAACCGGAATATTCATAGCCATAACCGGCGGGTAGGGTCTGGGTGGCCACTTCTTTAATGGCATTAATGGCATCGCCGGAGCTGTAACCGGCATTGGGAGATCCTTGCACCGCAATAGAAGTATAGAGGTTGAAACGCTTGAGGGCTTCCGGCCCGTACACCCTGTTTAAGGTAATAAATTCCGTAATAGGTGCCATGGTATTATTGCTGTTTCGGACGTACATCTGGTTCAGGCTTTCCGGATTGGCCCGGGCGGCCGCATCGGCTTGTATCATTACCCGGTATTGCTTACCAAATTGGTTAAAATTAGAAGCGTACACGCCGCCCAGATAGCCTTGCAACGTACCCAGCACGGTGCTCACCGAAATGCCGGCCTCCTTACACTTGGCTACGTTCACATCTACTTGGTACTGCGGAAAATTAGTATTAAAGGTAGAGGTAGCATATTGGATTTCGGGGCGTTTGCTTAAAGCCCCCAAGAACTTGCCTTTAATCTCATCAAACCTGGCAATTTCACCGCCGGTTTTATCCTGCAACTGAAATTCAAAACCACTGCTACTACCAAAGCCTTGCAAAGTTGGCGGAGCAAAGAAAATTACGGAGGCCGATTTTATACCGCCTGTCATGCCAAAAAGCTTGCCCGTAATGCTGTTAATATCCTGGCCTTGTTCTTTTCGCTCATCCCAAGGCTTAAGTTTTACCACCACCATGGCATAGGAACCACCGGCCCCCGCCAAAAAATTCTGGCCCACAATACGTAAGGTAGTTTGTACTTCCGGTATCTGTCTTATAATCTGCTCCACTTGTTCCGCTACCACGGCAGTTCGTTCCAGCGAAGCTCCGGCGGGCAAGCTAATGTTAGCAAAGATGGTACCCTGGTCTTCGTTCGGCACAAACCCCGACGGGGTAGTTTTTAATAAATAATAAAACGTACCGGCAAACAGGACAATACCCAACAAACTTATCCACCTTTTCCGCATCAGGAAGTTAACCGAGTGCTTATATTTACCGGTTACACTTTCGAAACCAGCATTAAAAGCTCCGTAAAAACGCTGCAAAAAGCCTGTTTTATGATATTCACCTTCGGGATGCGGTTTCAGAAACAAAGCGCAAAGCGCCGGGCTCAGGGTTAAAGCATTTACCGCCGAAATAATAATGGCAATTGCCAGGGTTAAGCCAAACTGCTGATAAAATACCCCCGTAGAACCCGAAATAAACGCCACTGGCACAAATACCGCCGCCATTACCAGGGTAATAGAAACAATGGCACCGCTAATTTCATTCATAGCCTTCAGGGTGGCTTTTCTAGCCGATTTTGCGCCCTGGTCGAGCTTGGCATGCACTGCCTCCACTACCACAATGGCATCATCTACCACAATACCTATTGCCAGAACCAACGCAAATAACGTTAGCAGGTTAATAGTAAAGCCAAACAGGTTTAAGAAAAAGAACGTACCTATAATGGCTACCGGCACCGCAATAGCCGGAATTAAAGTAGACCGGAAATCCTGTAGGAAAATAAATACCACAATAAAAACCAGGATAAAAGCCTCAATAAGGGTAGAAATAACCTTTTCGATGGAGGCATTTAAAAAGTCATTCGCATTTAGAAGTTGCGTATACTTAACCCCGCTCGGAAAGCTGCCGGCTGCGCCTTCAATAGTTGCTTCAATTTGTTGAATCAGTTCGTGGGCATTGGACCCGGCTGTTTGGCTCACGGCTATACCAATAGATGGTTTGCCATTGGTGTTAGTACTACTGGAATAACTTAACGAACCTAATTCAATCCGGGCAATATCTTTAAGCCGCAGCAATTGGCCATTGTTGGCTGCCCGGACCACAATATTCTCAAATTCGGCGGTGGTCTTTAAACGCCCTTTGTACTTAATTGTGTATTGAAACGATTGGTTGCCGTTTTCGCCAAAACGGCCGGGGGCGGCCTCCACGTTTTGCTCCGCTAAAGCATTAGTTACATCATCTGGTATCAAACCATAAGTAGCCATTACATCGGGTTGTAGCCAGATGCGCATAGAATATTCTTTCTGACCAAAAACACTGGCACTGCCCACTCCTTCGATCCGCATAATCTGGGGCAGCAGGTTTATATTGGCATAATTATGCAAAAAGGTTTGGTCAAAGGATTTATTCTCGCTATACAACGAAAAAATCAGGATATTGCTGCTTTGCTGTTTGCTGGTGGTTACGCCGGCCCGGGTTACCTCGGCCGGCAGCAGGCTGCTCGCCCTGGATACCCGGTTTTGCACGTTTACCGCGGCAATATCCGGGTTAGTGCCTTGTTTAAAATAAATACTAATGGTGGCCGACCCATCATTACTGGCAGTAGAGGTCATGTACGTCATGTTCTCTACCCCGTTTATCTGTTCTTCCAGCGGAATCACCACACTGCTCATTACTACATCGGCATTGGCCCCCTGGTAAGAAGCCGAAACATTTACCGTAGGCGGGGCAATATCCGGATATTGGGTTATGGGTAGGGCAATAAGCCCAATTAAACCCAGTATAACAATTAAGACCGATATAACCGTGGAGAGTACCGGTCTCTCTATAAATATCTTTAACATAAATATTTAAAAGTTTATTCTGATAGAAAATCCTGACGGACTTCTATGTTCTAAAATACAAAATTGAATTTCATAAGGATTTGCAAGTAATGGGTGGTCATCCGGATATAATGGGTTAACATGACCAGCTTAAATAATTATCAGCTTTAATTCTGTTCCAATATTTTTTTGGGCTAATATTAAATTCTGATAATCTGCATTGATTAATAACCTGATATTTACATTAAATTTTACCACCAATACTTATAACTTACCATTTGATTATTGCAAGCCCTGGTAAACCTCGTTAGCTGCCATAATCTGGGGTTTAATTTCGGTACCGTCCTGAATAGTACCACCTCCTTCAAACACTACCTCGTCGCCGGCTTTCAAACCACTCGTAACCACATAAAACTGACCGGCAGGTAAACTCATAATCTGGATTTCGGTGCTTTTTACTTTGCCAGCCTGATCTACCACGTACACAAAGCGCTTGCCCTGTAATTCATAAGTTGATTTTTGCGGTACCAGAATGCCGTTGGTTACCTCCTGCGGAATACGTACGGTACCGCTGCCGCCACTGCGCAACAAACCTACCGGGTTGGGGAAAGTAGCTCGTAAAGTAGCCGAACCGGTTTGGGTATTTAATAAACCACTCGCAGTTTCTACTTTTCCTTTTTCGGAATAAGTACTGCCATCTGATAATATGAGCGAAACCGGCGGTATATTCTTTAATTTTTCGCTAATGGTTTTGCCGGAATAAGTTCTCGAAAACTCCAGTAACTGCTTTTCATTTAAAGAAAAGTAAGCGTACATTTTTTGAATATTGGAAACCGTGGTTAAAGGTTCGGTAATGTTGCCGTTTACTAAAGAGCCAACTTTATGCGGCAAGGTGCCAATAACGCCGCTTACCGGGCTAGAGAGGGTTGTATATCCCAGGTTAGTTTTGGCATTGGCCAGGGTGGACCGGGCTTGCGCTAAATTAGCTTTAGCAGTTTTTAAAGAATTTTCGGCCGATTCCAATTCGAAGTGACTGATAATTTCTTTTTCTACCAAAGGCTTGGTTTTATTTACCTGCAATTGGGCAGTATTCACCTGAGCTTGGGCACTGGTTATGGCAGCCGTTGCCGTTCTCACTTCCTGCTCGTATTGCGGAGCACTTATCTTAAAAAGCAATTGCCCTTTTTTTACCGCCGCTCCTTCTTTTATATATATTTTCTCTACATAGCCTTCCACTTTCGGACGAATTTCAATGTTCTGCTCTCCCTCTAAAGTGGCCGGATAATCGGAATACAAAGTTGCCGAACGTGGCGAAAGTGAAAATACAGCAAAATTCTGAGGTTCTTGCGGTCCTCCACCTGCTCCTCCGGGGCCACCAGGTCCGCCGCCCTGGCCTTCATTTTTGCCGCACGAAAAGATGCCTATTACCATTATACTGGCCACAGCCAGGTTTGTAATAGTTTTTTTAATGCTTATAAAGCCTAAACTCATAAAATAATAAATAAGAATTTAAATTTGTTTTTTTGTTTGACCTTTATGTCAATTAAAAGAAAAAAGAGGGCTGATATTAACAAATCGTTCTGATCGGAATATTGTATCGGGCCGTTTGTTTACAAGGGAAAAATTAAGGAAATAAAACATCCATAATCATTTTTTTGCGCTCAAGCAGCAAGGTATCAAACTCCGCTTCGCTGGTTTCGAACAATCGGGTGAACAAGGGCCGGGTGAGGAAAGGGTAAGCCATTAACGAAAATAAGTTCATCATGAAATTAGTCGGCTTCATTTGTTTTATTAGACCTTTATTTATCGCTTCCTGTACTTCCTTTAAAAAATTACTAATTTCCGGAGAAGATGATTTCTCAGAGCTATCAAAACCGTGTAAATTAATTTCTTGGATCAAAAATGATTCTTTATAAGGAAAGGCCATCAAATCGGCATAAAATACATCAATTGCATTCTCTATTTTTTTCTTTAAAGGCAGGTCAGAGGCTAAAACTTCATCCAGTCTGTTCTTTACATCCCCCATGGCTTCTATATAAACTTTCTTAAAAAGTATATCCTTAGAGCGAAAATAATAATTTACCAGTGTTCGGGTAACCCCTGCGGCATCTGCTATATCCTGAGTAGTGGCATTAAATTTACCTTCGGCAAAAAAAATACGTTTAGCTGTTTCTTTAATCAACTGCTCCGCGCCGGTGTCCCTGTTATTCATGTTTAACCCTATTGTTTAACATTAACGTCAAACAAAGGTAAAAAGTTTTATCTTACTTACCAACCTGTAAAAAATATTTATTTACTTGTATATATTTTAAAGGTATAGAAGCAATTTTAACTAAGAACAATAATTGAGTGAATGTGTGAATGTGTGATTGATTGGGTGATTGGACGAGTAAATGATTAATAATAAATAATTTCCGCTATTGTTTAATAAAAGTTAAGTTTGTCCACTTACTCATATTTGTCGAGTAAAGCGCACTGCTCTCTACCTTTGTTTCCATTAAAGATATATAAAAACATGGCTTCTAAAGAATATTTTGCAGCATATACTTAAAGCGTGCACAGATGAAAAATCCCGTTTCTTTGGTGTCGCTCCTGTTACTTTTATAAATCTTTTTTAAAGATATCCTGAATGATAAATAAACTAGCAGCGAATAGCGCTAAAGACAAGGTTGGTGTCAACAACAATCTTCATTTAATAAATTTGTTTTGTTGCGCTTCCACCAGCTTTGGTTAACTCGTTATGAAAGTTTGTCAACCACATTCTGTTTAACGGTAAACTTTGAAGTCAATTCCTGGTATCTCAAGTAATTTAGTAAACCCTGAACTTCTGCAACATTGATAGTTGCCGGCAGTCAGATAATTAATTCGTTATTGGTCCTCTCAACTACCATAAACTTTCTTTTGTTCAAATTTACGCAATACTCCTTTCTCCGTTTTATTTTTAGATGCCCGCTAACGGCCTTAGGTAAACGGCATGTGAGGCCATCGGCCGAGAGCTGACGTTTACCCAAGGCCGTTAGCGGTTATTTTTATTCTTCCTGTCATTATCAACTAACCTAAAAACTCCATAATAAAATTAGCCGTTTCCATTGGTTTTTCTGCAAGTATAAAATGCCCACATTCTTCTATTTTTTTAACTGTTAAATTTGTTGTTGCATTTGCTAATGCAAATTGTAATATTTCATATCCACTTGCACCAATACCCATAACAGGCATAGTGAGTTGGCTATATGTTTTACTATCTTCAATATCTTGCGGGAAAGCTTGGTACCATGCGTTAGATGACCGAATTGCATCAGCGCTATTATAAGCTGCGGCGTAAACTGCTTTATCAAAATCATTGAAGCTATTTTGGTCTTTTAATAAATTTTTAAATAACCAATCAATTATAATATGCATCCTTCCTTCAAGAAGTTGCTCTGGCAATCCTTTTACTTGATTGAATGCAACCCACCAGGGATACGTATAATTTGCCCCTAAAATTGGCAGCATCGGAAGTTGATACATTCCTGCATCAGGATGTGGCGTATCTAACATGACTAACCTGGAAGTTGCTTCCGGATAATTGGCTGCAAAACTGAATGCTACATGAGCACCAATGTCGTGTCCGGCAATGTAAACTTTTTTGTAAGCTAATTCTTTAACAAGCTCATAAATGTCCTTTGCCATATTCTTTTTGTCATAACCAGCAAGTGGCTTGTCTGAACTGCCCATTCCTCTCAGGTCAACAACAATAACCCGGTACTTGGTGGCAAGTATCGGCATTAATTTATGATAAGCCCACCATGTTTCTGGATAGCCGTTAATTAGAATTAGTGGTTGCCCTTGCCCACCTTCCACATAGTGAAGTTTAGTCCCATTTACTTCTGCATAATTATTTGTGTAGTTAGGAAGTAGTTTTAATAGTTAATCGTCTGAATATTGTGTTTCCATAAATTTTATATTGTTTCAACTTTTCTAGGTTGTTAGCTGCAATATTAAAAACTATATTTGCTACCCACAAGTATGTAGCATACTGCATGGTTTAAAATATTTTAATAAATTATAGAAATGAAACTAATTAATCAGCTTTCCAAAGAAACAGGAATCCCAATCGGAACCATACGTTTTTATGAAAAAAGCGGACTTATTAGCGGTGAAACTAAAAAAGAAGTAACCACCAATAACTATATTTATTATGGTGATGAAGTTGTTGAAAAATTAAGATTTATACAGATGGCAAAAGCCGTTGGTTTTACTTTGGCTGAAATCAAAGAGGTTATTGATGCCTGGTATAAAAAACAAATTAGCAAGAAAGCACAAATTGAAGTCCTTGACCGGAAATTATTGCAAATAGACAACAAAATAAAAGAATTAAAGGCCATCAAAAAGCATATTGCTATCTGTAAGGTAAATATTGAAAATGAGATTGATTAAGTTGGTATGTTGATATTTTGAATTTAGCAGAAGGTCTGCTTAAAATTATCGCTAACGTTGAAGTGTTTATGAAGTTGTGGCAATAGAAAACGTCGAGTTCAATTAACCACAGAAGCAAAATAGCGATTTATAGTTGAATGCTTAACGTTCAGCCACAATTTTATAAACACACTATTAGGCGTAGAAATCTATGTAATGTAAATTTGCTTTTTTAGAGCATTATGTTTCGACATCGCGGCAAAAGCAGAACACTAATTCACAACCTCAAATTGGCTTCCTTGTTGTCCTTTGTTGCGGGCATTGTAAATGTTAATGGTCTTTTTGCTGTGCAACGACTGACCACGAATGTAACCGGACACTTTGCCTTTTTCGCCGATGAAATGGTTCAAAAAAACTTTGCGCAAGCAATTGTTTATTTGGCATTCATCGTGTCGTTTCTCGTGGGCGCCTTTTGTTCCAATCTGCTCATTGAACTAGTTTCAAAAGTGAACGAACGTTTTATCAACGCCATTCCTGTTAGCATTGAAATTTTCATATTGACCTTCGTCGCATTTCTTCATCCAGCAACAATCAACGAAAAAGCTAATTCCATCGCCTGTTTACTGTTATTTGCAATGGGATTGCAAAATGCTTTGGTCACATCGCTGTCAAACGCTGTTGTTAGAACCACTCATTTAACCGGTCTTTTCACTGATTTAGGCATTGAGCTTTCACAACTTATCTTTTACAAAACAGAGGAGCAACAAGAGAAACTAGCCTCCGCTATAAAACTGCGGATTACCATTATTTTCTTTTTCTTTTCAGGAGGTGTGCTAGGAGGCTATGGTTATTTAGTAACAGGTATTAAAATCTTACTGCTGGCTGCTGCTATATTAATTAGTGCTCTTATTTATGACAGCGTGAAACTAAAAATCGTAAGAATCAAACGAAAATACCTGAATTAAAGATTTTTTTTACGCCCAACGTACTTGTGTAAGCGACGACCAGAGGCTGACGTTTACACGTGTTTACCTATTGTTGTTTTTTAATCAACGAAGATTTCTTTTATAACCACTTTGCAGGCAGCTATTTCCGTGGAATTCAGGTTTCCTAATGCTTTTACTATCCGGACTTTATCGATGGTCCTGATTTGGTCAATTACAATCCATCCGGTCTGGTTATGATGCTTCACCTTCACGCGTGTTGGATAGCTTCGGCTTTTGGTAGTCATTGAGGCAATAACTATTGTTCTAAGATTATGATTCATCTCATTCGGAGATATCACCACACAAGGTCTGGTCTTCTGTATTTCGCTGCCGATGGTCGGGTCTAGGTTTACCAACACAATCTCATATTGGTTTATTTCCACTCCTCAAAGCTTTCTTCTCCAAACACGTCATCCAATAAAAGTTGGTCATCGCCATTTTCATGCATTCTGCTGAAGGCTTTGTCCCATCCTTTCCTTGGATGTTCAACTGGTTTTAGAACAATTTGCCCCTGCTCCAAAATCAACTCAACTTTATCTTTGATGTTATACTTGTCAAGGATAGACTTAGCCAAACGGAGCCCTTTTGAATTCCCGATTTGTATGATGGATACTTGCATGCTATTTTTTTATATGTAATTACAAAGTTATTACATAAACGCTTGGCTTCAAGTTAAAGTTTTATAATTTTCAATAATAGGTAACGTACTTGTGTAAGCGGCGACGGAGGCCGTCGGCCGAGGCTGACGTTTACACCTTGTTAGCACCAGTTATTTTATAATTTCTTTAGTAGATGCCTCATTAACCTTGAGCCACTTCAAAATCTGTTTTGCCCTGCTTTTATTTTCTTTTCGGCACTTGTCAAACTCCTGCATGAGTCCGCTTGCATAAAGTCGCTCGTTTACTGTCATTCCAGAAAGTCCGTCAATTTTGAGGATTCTCTCTATTGTCTTGCTTTCTTTTATGCTCTTAAGAAAATGCTGGCAAGCTTCATCTTCTATTATGAAAGTTCTAGTCGAGTGCTTTTCGCCTCTTTCTCTAAAGTAAACTTCAAATTCTGTAGAGTATTTACCTTGCTTTACAGATAAGGCTAACTTTTCATTGTCATCCGTGCTGCCGTAAAGCCCGTGCAAGTAGTAGCTGTCTGATGGAATCTCCAACTCTTGCAAGACTTTATGTAATTCAGCTATATACATTTAATTGGTGCTAACGTACTGGTATATGCAGAGCCCGTAGCGAAGCAAAGGTTTTGTATATACAGTGTTGTGAGCAGGTTTAATTCATAGGGAATACTCTTTTAAATAAAGTTGGATAGGTCATAACAAAGCCAAAATTATCAACTGGCAAATCGGCTTCAAAATTTCTGAAAACACCTTCGTATTTATATAAGTTATTGGATAGTTTAGTATAGTATTGTTCTACTTTTTCATACTTCCAATTTGTTAAATTAATGTAGAGAACAGTAATTTTAGTCCGTTCTATTAGAGAATCACCGAGTCTTTTTATAGGTAGCGTATTAGTAAAGGGGGTTAACGAAATATCAATGTCAATACACCCTTTTAATTCGGTTATTTCATTATTCTTCTCATCATACCACCTTTCATTAAGCCTAGATTTCAGAACTAATTTATCTTTAGTAAGCAATGAAATCAAGCTAATCTCTTTGACTTTCCACTTTTGGTCAATGATTATATGATATTCAATTAAATTAGGTTTGTTATTCAAGATACCGCTAACAAAACTTTTTACCTGAAAACCACCTTTAGCATTATTAAACTTTAGCACCTCAATAGTTTGCGTGCTTTCATCGTTTCTTTTCCAGATTAATATTTTTTCCTGTTGATTAGTGTCCATCTTTCTTTTTCAAATTGCTCACGGTTAGGCTAAACGGCGGCCATCGGCCGAGGCTGACGTTTAGGTGTTGTTAGCGGTAGTATTTTTTACTTTATGAAGTTGGAAATAAGTTCAAGTATTTCAGGTGTGGCAATATTTACAGAAATACCCTCTAAAATTGTCCTTATTGATTTTAAAGATTCATTTATAATTAATCTTTTTGGTTTAGTTGAATTATTTTGTGCATTGAGAGTATCTACTTCTGCGACAAATTCTGAATACAGTTGTTCATCACTTTTAAGCCCTTCTTTCAGAGCTTCAAGTTTATTTATAAGCTCTCTTAAGTTCGTTTGTTCTTGCTTGCTAAATATTACGGTTTGGTTTGATTCTGTTGAGCCTTGTTGAATGGCTGAATTGTACATTGAGCCAACATGGATGAAATTGATAATAGGAGGAAAATGTTCAGTAGGCTTTTCAGGCTTTTCAAACGCTTCTTCAATTTCAATAATACCTTTATGTGTAATAATTACGGCACCTTCTTCAGTTTTTATTTCCAGTAATCCTTCTGCTTTCAAGTAATCAACAATGTCGTCGATTATTTCTCTACTTAGATTTAGTTCTTTGGCGATTTCCTTACTATTAGTCATTGCCTGAAAAGAGCTACTTCCATTAGTAACTTCATAGAGTTTCCTTAAGAACTCGAATCTTTGTTTTTTCTTTTCTTGGATATTCATTTCTTATCTAATATTACCGCTAACGGGTCGCGGCTATGCAAAGGCCGTAAGATTTACTTGTTAATCATTTCTAGGCCTTAAAGGCGTTTTTGAAAAGTAAGAAATTAGCGATAGGAATACACCCGGCTTTTGTATAGCTTGTGTTAGGAGGAGACCTTTTTACTTTTAATCAATAATTGATATTAAATTCATTATCAGTTC
>Ga0210046_1000917_pt1 | contig 25074 bp, 23 predicted proteins | sample CryGeyCG2114_250_FD_185461 | JGI IMG/M metagenome (GOLD analysis project Ga0210046, IMG submission 185461) | Groundwater microbial communities from aquifer - Crystal Geyser CG18_big_fil_WC_8/21/14_2.50 (SPAdes) (version 2) | ecosystem: Environmental > Aquatic > Deep subsurface > Groundwater ... | reverse complement strand
TTAACAAATCAAACAAAAAAGTTCGGTATTCTAAATTGCTTACTTCGGTTCTTTTTATGTAAAATGCGTGTGTGCGTTTTGTAGTGTCCATCGGAATAAATAGAAAACCTTCTGGGTCTGGTTGGTGCCATTGTCCATTTTTTACTTTTTGTTGTTTTTTCTTTCCAAACATCTTCACTTTTTGTTTGTTGTTGGCAAGTATTTCTTCGGGAGTTAAAATTGGAAATTGATAAGCTGTATCTAACAATTCGGTAATTCGTGCCGATTGAACTAATAATTTTTTATATCTTTTTAGACTATCTGCAGGAATAAGCAATATTTGTTCTTTCTCTTGATTTAATGCAAGACCATCAGGTGTTATTCTATCAACTTTTCGTAAATATTCCGTTATTACTTGTTGTTGTTCTTGTAAAACTTGTTTTTCATTCGCTACCACTAATTTAGTAGGTGTTGAATAATTTATATTTACTTTTTCTATTGCTTTTGTTGTGTTTGTTGGTTTTAAAACCAATACCAGTGCAACGGTTGCTATTATTGAAGTTATCATAATAATGAGTTTAAGGTTAAATAATTTGGCAATATCTATTCCTTTGGTAGCAACATGTTGGTTTCCAACAGAACTTAGAAATTGTCCTTTAGTTTCTTCAAAAGAAACTTTTGAAGGTTCATTTTTGGCTTGCTTAAACAATTCGTCTAATCGTTTATTTTTATCTTGTTCCATTTTTCACCTCCTTTGTTTTGTAATCCGATTCAAATGTTAATAGCTCTACTAGTTTTTCCCTTCCTCTTTTTAGTCGCTGTTTCACAGCCGATTCTGAAGAATTTTGAATCTCCATAATTTCTTTGATTGAAAAGCCAGTTATTTCAAAAAGAACAATACATTCTCTTTGTTCGTCAGGCAACAGTGCCAATACTTTATGAAGCAAATAAACTTCAATATCTCGTTCTGTGTTTGCATTACTGTCGGGTATGTCAAAATCATTGAGATTAGCTGTTAAATCTTCTTTCTTTTTTTTGTGATGATTGGCCAATATTCGAACACTAATACCGATGATAAATGATAAAAAAGCCTTTTCTGATTTTAACGTGTCTAGCTTTTGAAAAGCAACAAGTAAGGTATCATTCATCAAATCCTGATATTCCATATTTCCAAAAACCCTTGCCCTGCAGAAGCGTTCAAACCTATCATGAATTGGTTTGTAGAGTATTAGAAATTTTTCTTGTTGTTCTTCGTTTTTGATCATCAATAACACGTTAAAAGGTGTGTTCTGTATAGTAAGTGTAACGAAAATGAAAAAAGTTACATTGCACGGAGTAAATTATTTAATTTTAATAGCGAAGTTAGCATTAGGTAGTATAAATTTCATCAAGTTATGTAGGTATATTTTTTATTAATTGTATATCTTGCAAAAGAAGTGAATACGTGTCTGTACAACCCTTAGTTGATTCCATAAAAATTGTTAATGAGTAATTTAGTTAACATACACTCCTTTTTCTTTATTTGAAATGCATGGATTTAAATGTGTAATTTTGGAAAATACACTACTATAATACTACTATATACCTTAAATCACATCCCATGAAATTAAAATTAATATTCAAATTCATGCTAATCACTCTAATGTTTGTAATGATAGCTTGTAAACCTGTAAAATACGTTGGAAAAGAATCAAAAAAAGCCGTTAACGATGTAAAAAAAGAACTTTAATATCCAAACGACACATCATTTAGTCTTATTTTCTTTAACATTAGTATCATGCAAAAGAAATGAACACTTCCACTCAACCCACTATAACTGCTGTAGAAATTGTTTATGAAGACGATGTATTGGTTGCTGTAAACAAACCCAACAATTATTTAATTCATCACTCCAGCTACGCCAGAAACATTGAAGAAATTACGCTTTTGGAACAATTGCAACAACAATTAGGTTTTCCCTTGTATCCTGCTCATCGTTTAGATAGAAAAACTTCAGGAATACTCCTTTTATTAAAAGATAAAAATTTTGTAGCTCCATTTCAGGCATTATTTACTAATAACGCTATACAAAAAACGTATTACGCTATTGTCAGAGGTTTTTCTCCTGAAACTGGTAAAATAGATACTCCTGTAAAAAATGATGATACGGGAGTTTATAAAGATGCGTTAACAAACTATAACACCATTGCTAGAATTGAACTAGACATTCCTGTTCATCCTTATGAGAAATCGCGTTATAGTTTAATGGAATTATTGCCCGAAACTGGACGCATGCACCAGTTACGCAAACATTTGAACAAAATAAATCATCCCATAGTTGGCGATTATAAATACGGAGATCGGTTTCATAACCGTATGTATGAAACGCAATTTAACTGCAATTATTTGTTTTTACATGCTTATAGTATTGAATTTATACACCCTCTCTCCCACCAAAAAATAAAGTTTACCGCTGATTTTCCTGAAGATTGGCATAAAATGTTTACTAAATTTAACTGGCAACAACCATGAGAATAGATAAATATATCTGGGGGGTGCGTTTGTTTAGAACCCGTACATTGGCTTCAAAAGCTTGTGTTGCTGAAAAAGTAAAACTCAACGGTAAATTTATTAAACCAAGCAAAACGATTGCTGTTGGTGATGAAATTAGCATTAAAATAATTCCCATTTGGAAAACATTTAAGGTGTTAGAGATCCCTAAATCGCGTGTTGGAGCAGAATTGGCAGCTCAATATGTTGTAGAAAATACTCCACAAACTGATTTGGATTTGTTGGAACAAATGCAAGTGCAAAATCATCAAAACAAAATACTGGGTATAAAAGGACGACCAACCAAAAAGGTTCGTAGAGATTTGGATAAATTAACTGATTAATAGTTATATATTTGCATCTTATTTAACTAAACTAAAAAATTATGGAAACTAAAAAAACAATTCTAGTATCAATCCTAACAACTTTAGCAACAATGCTAGTTGTAGCATTAATTATTCATTTATGTTGTGGTCATTGTGGAAAAAATTCATCTTGTCCAATGCAATCAAATTGCTCAGCAACTAGTTCTCACTGTGAAAAATCAGCATCTTGCACTGATAAATCGGAATGTTGCAAAAACAAATCTAAATGTGAAAAAGGTGATAAAAAATGTTCTAAATCAATGAAAGAGATGCATCACGGCATGGAAATGGATAATAAAGTTGAAGAAGAAGTTATACCATTTTAACTTCTTAATGCCACTATTGTATTTCCTAAAGTATAATGCCGATGTCGATTTTAAGGAGCATTTATGCGACATTTGAAATCACAATCGGTATTAAAGAATAATATAATTTTTAATTCATTAAAAAAGCTGCTGAATAATATTTTTCGGCAGCTTTTTTATTTTCTATATATACTCAAATCACTTAGCTTTTCGGGTAATTTGAGTATATATTAATCGTGTAACACTAAAATTGGCACTTCAGCATGAAATGCAATTTGTTTTGTAAAACTAATATGAAATAGGTTTTGCAAAAAAGAACGCTTTTTATTAATAAGCACTAAAAGATTAATTTTTCGTTGGTTAACAAATTCATTAGTACCAAAAATAACATCTTCGTTTGTAAAATAATCTGATGAAAGGTGTTCTATTTCTAATAGATTAGCAATAGATTTAGTAAAAATATTTTCCTTGTCAGTTATTAATTTATCTTCTTCTGTAACATTAAACAGAGTTATTTTAGGCTGATAATCTTCCTTTATAGATTTTAACACAGAAAAAATAGCTTTATTTTTTAGTTCTTTAAAATCAGTTGCAATACCAATGTTAGCTGGTTTTATAAATAAAGTGTTATCTGGAATAACCAATGCAGGGCAATCAATTTCTTTAATTACGGCATAGGTATTACTTCCAAAAACAATTTTTTCAACAGCACTCATTCCTTTGGCTCCCAACACAATTAAATCAACAGGATGTTTTTGGGTAAATCTACTTAAAATTTCAACTAAACTCCCAAATGCTGATTTATAACTAAAAGCATGGTGTTTATTATAGTTGTGATTCACTTTAATTTCGTTGATTAATTCTTGAAGTTGCTTTTCTGATGCTCTATTTAGTAAATCATTTAAAGAACCTCCAGTTATTGTATTTGCTATATCGTCATGTGTTGGATGATAGGCATTCAATAAAATGAAATTAACTTCTTGGTTTTTATATAATTCTATAGCATAAAGTATTGCATTTTTAGCATTATCAGAAAAATCAGTTGGAAGTAGAATTGTTTTCATTTATTATTCTATTTAGTATTGTGTTAATAACGAAAAAATCGGACTTTACAGACAGACTTTTTTTTTAATCGTGAAGAACTAATAATGGTGTGTCTGTTTGTAATGCAACTTGTTTGCTAAAGCTCTTATGAAATAAACTTTCAAAAAATGATTTTTTTCTATTTACAAGTACTAATAAATCAATGTTGTGGCTATGAATGTATTTTTGCACACCAGTTAATGGGTCTTCTTCATTGATTCTAGTAATTGCAAATTGTTGTTGACTTAATTGTTTTGCATATTCATTAGTAATTTCTTGTTCTGTTTTTTTATCAATTAAAAGTTCATCATCTTCAACATAAAAAGGACGTAATTGAGCTTTTGAGTTAGTAAGAATTTCCAATACTGGTTGAAACAAATCGTTTTTTATATTTTTTTGAAAATCAACAGCTATTGCAATTTTATCAATGCTATCAAAAGTTACATTTTCAGGGATAACAAATACTGGAGCTGATGATTCTTTTACAACCTCCGAAGTATTACTTCCTATAAATAATTTTTCTGCTGCACTCATTCCTTTTGCACCTACAACAACAAAAATATTTTCTTTGCCTTCTAAGGTTGTTTTTACAGCATGAAGTACATCTCCATAAATTGATTCATAACTAAAAGTATGTTTTTCATTTTTAAATGAGTTTTCTAATTCCTTTTTATAATCTTTTAAATCACTTATTGATTGTTTTCTTAAAATTTCATTGATAGAAACTACAGAACTCATTCCTGCTTGAGGAGAAAAATAAGCATGAAGAAGAATGAAGTTTACTTTTTCTTTCTTGTATAATTGAATAGCCCAATTAATAGCATTTTTAGAGTTTTCTGAAAAATCTGTTGGAAGAAGTATTGTTTTCATAACTAAAAGTTTTATACTAATAAATATACAACCAAAAGTACACTATTTTTTTTATGTATTTAGATGATTTTAATCACTAAAAATAATTTAATAACATAAAAAAAGAGACTACCTGAAAAACAGGAAGCCTCTCTTTTTACTAAAATAAGTTTTAATTATTCGTATTTAGCTTTTAGTTCTTTTGCTTTAGTATCTTCTCCAACTTGTGTGTATAATTTAATTAACATAGTGGCGGTATCTGTATCTTCTGGTTTGGCTTTGTTTGCCATTTCTATATAAGGAATAGCCGACAAAAAATCTTTTTTTGCATCAGCTTTCATTTCTTCATACTTTTTAGATTGATTTAAAGGCAAATCATTGGCTATGTTGATTTTATCAACTCCCTTGTTGAAATAAAATGCTCCTAAGTTAAATGCTGCATCATGTTGTTTTGAGTCTAATTCTATAGATTTTTTATAATCAGCAATAGCATTTTCTTGGTCTTTTAATTTTTCATAAACCGTACCTCTTACATAATATAAAAAAGCGTTGTTTGGTTCAATAGATATAGCATCATTTAAACTTACTAAAGCTTCTTGGTCTTTTTCTGACTGTAGGTAATAATCTATTTCTTCAAAAATTAAATGTTGATTCTGAGGATAGGCTTTTCTTCCTTTTTTAATAGTTTCAAATGATTTTTCTTTATCTCCTCCATTTTTATGGATTCTTGCTAATGATTGGTAAATGCTAGCTCCATTTCCATCAATGTTGTAGTTTAATTGAATTAACGCATTATAAAGTTGTTTCGCTGTTTCAAAATCTTCGGCATATTCAGAGGCTAACGCTAAGTTATATAAAATTAAGGTGTCTGTTTTTCCTGAAAATTGAATTAACATCAACCCTTTTTGAAAACTTTCTTGAGCTCCTTTAAAATCCTTATTCTGAAATTGGCCAATTCCTTTGTTGGCATATTCTCCTCCTAATCCTGGTAATCTTGAAAATGCTATTCCAAACAATTGTTGGTCTTCCATTTTACTTTTGTTTTGCAACGCTCCAAAAAATTGCACCAAATCAGCTTCTTTCTCTAAATCAAGTTTTTTTAATGCTGCATCTTCAAAATTTAACACCATTCCTTTAAGATAAGATTCTGTAGCTTCATCAAGTGCCTCTTTATATAAGTCTTTACAGTTTTTATCTGTCGTTGGAAGTAATAAATTATAATACAAATTACCTCTATAAATCCATGTTTTTGACATATCTTTAGTAGAAGCATCTTGAGTTGCTAAATTAATAGCTTCCAATCCATTTTGAATTTCAGAACATTTTCCATTTCTTTCAAAAGCATTATTATAGTTATTAGCACTTTGTACTTTATTCTTTTGAGCAGAGAGTACTGTTATTGATACTAGTGCTAAAAGTGTTAAAATTGTTTTTTTCATAAGTGTTATTTTTAAAATTTATTCTTCATTATTATCAATATCAGTGCCATTTACATCTTCACTATCATCTTTATCTGAGCTGTCTATGTTTGTTTCATCAATGATTTCGTTATTTATTTCTTCGTCCTCATCTTCTGTTTTTTCCACTTTTGCAACTGCAGCAATTTGGTCATTACCTTTTAAATTGATTAAGCGAACGCCTTGTGTGGCTCTTCCCATTACACGAAGACTATCAATAGCCAAACGAATTACTAAGCCTGATTTGTTGATTATCATTAAATCATCATTGTCAGTAACATCTTTAATAGCAATTAAATTACCTGTTTTTTCGGTTACATTAAGGGTTTTAACTCCTTTTCCACCTCTGTTTGTAATTCTATAATCTTCAATGTTAGAGCGTTTTCCATATCCATTTTCAGAAACAACTAGCACATTTTTAGCATCATCATCAATGGTTATCATTCCTATAACAGCATCTTGCTCATGGGCTAATCTTATACCTCTAACTCCAGAAGCATTTCTTCCCATTGGTCGAGTAGTTGATTCATTAAAACGTATGGCTTTTCCAGAGCGAAGTGCCATAATAATCTCATCTTTTCCGCTAGTTAATTTTGCTTCTAATAATTTATCTCCTTCTCTAACGGTAATTGCATTAATTCCGTTAACACGTGGTCTTGAATAAGCTTCCAACGTAGTTTTCTTAATCACACCTTTTTCAGTACACATAATAATAAAATTACTATTTATGTATGCTTCATCTTTGAGGTCTGTTACATTAATATAAGTCAACACCTTATCATCTGATTCAATATTTATAAGGTTTTGAATTGCTCTTCCTTTAGATTGTTTTGTTCCTTCAGGTATTTCAAATACACGCATCCAGAAACATTTTCCTTTTTCAGTAAATACCAATAAATAATTATGCGTGGTGGCTACAAAAAGTTTTTCTAAGAAATCTTCATCTCGAGTTGCAGAACCTTTTGCTCCAACGCCTCCTCTATTTTGAAGTTTATATTCATTTAAAGATGTTCGTTTAATATAACCTAAGTGAGAAATAGTAACAACAACCGTTTCGTCAGGAATCATATCTTCAATGCTAAAATCTCCTCCTGCATATTCAATTATGCTTCTTCTTTCATCACCATATTTAGCTTTTATTTCTAATAACTCATCTTTAATAATTTGCATTCTTCTTTCTTCGTTTGCTAAAATATCTTTCAAATCATCAATTAAAGCCATAATGGTTTCATATTCAGCTCTTAATTTATCTTGCTCAAGACCAGTTAATTGTCTTAATCGCATTTCAACAATAGCACGAGATTGAATGTCAGAAAGTTTAAAACGAATCATTAAATTTTCTCTGGCTTCATCAGGGCTTTGAGAAGCTCTAATTATTTTAATTACTTCATCAATGTTATCAGAAGCAATAATTAAACCTTCTAAAATATGAGCTCGTTCTTCTGCTTTTCTTAATTCAAAAGTAGTTCTTCTAACTATTACTTCATGTCTAAATTCAACAAACTCTCTAATTAAATCTTTTAGATTTAAAACAACAGGACGACCTTTTACTAAAGCAATGTTATTTACACTAAATGAGGTTTGTAGAGCTGTTTGCTTAAACAAATTATTCATAACCACATTAGGAATTGCTTCACGTTTCAATTCATAAACAATACGCATTCCATTTCTATCGGATTCATCTCTTATATCTGTTATTCCATCAATTTTCTTTTCATTTACCAAGTCAGCTGTTCTTTTAATCATATCAGCTTTGTTCACTTGGTAAGGAATTTCTGTTACAATAATTCTAAAACGACCTGAATTGGTTTCTTCAATTTCAGTTTTAGCACGCATCACAATTCTTCCTCTACCAGTATGAAAAGCATCTTTCACTCCTTGATAGCCATAAATAGTACCTCCAGTTGGAAAATCAGGAGCTTTGATGTGTTCCATTAAACTATCTATATCAATATCTCTATTATCAATAAATGCAATTGTACCATCAATAACTTCTGTTAGATTATGAGGAGCCATATTGGTTGCCATCCCAACAGCTATACCCGATGCTCCATTAAGTAATAAAGCAGGAATTCTTGTTGGCAAAACAGTTGGTTCTTCCAATGAATCATCAAAATTCAAACTGAAATCAACGGTTTCTTTTTCAATATCGGAGAGCATTTCTTCTGCAATTTTTTGCAAACGTGCTTCTGTATATCTCATTGCGGCAGGACTATCACCATCAATAGACCCAAAGTTACCTTGTCCATCAACTAACATATATCGTAACGACCAAGGTTGAGCCATACGAACCATAGAATCATAAACAGCTGTATCTCCATGCGGATGGTATTTACCCAATACTTCACCTACTATTCTAGCAGATTTCTTATAAGGCTTATTGGAATATACTCCCAAATCCATCATACCAAACAAAATTCTTCTGTGTACAGGTTTCAAACCATCTCTAACGTCTGGAAGAGCTCTTGATACAATTACCGACATTGAATAATCAATGTAGGCAGATTTCATTTCTTTTTCTATGTTTATTCTAATTATTTTTTCACCTTCTTCAGCCATGTTATTTAAAATTAATTTTAAGCACTTTAGTTAATTAATAAAACCTATTTTTTTAGGTTTTTTTTTGAACTTCCGAAAGTACTAATAATAGGTTTCTTTCAATCGTTTTTTTTGGGGTTATTTACTAACAAAATTCTGTTGAAAAACATAATGATTGTCAACTGCATGATAATAGCTATGTTTTTATTTTTGATATATATATTTTAGTAGTAATTTTATAGTGTGAAATGAATTAGTTTAAATGCTAATATAAATTCATTAGAAACTAAAAAGTAAAGAAATTAAAACAAAAAATTATGGATGCAAATTTCTCAGCAAAAGTTAAAGATGTTATTGCCTTTTCTAAAGAAGAAGCATTACGCTTAGGTCATGACTATATTGGTGTTGAACATCTTCTGTTAGGTATTATTAGAGAAGGTAATGGTTTAGCAATTAAAATTCTTGAATCACTAGGTGTAAACACTAAAGACTTAAGAAAACAAGTTGAACTATCAACTCGAATGGGAACTGGTATTCCTAGTCAAATATTAAACCTACCATTAGTAAAACAAGCTGAAAAGGTATTAAAGGTTACTTATTTGGAAGCCAAAGTACTTAAAAGTAATATTATTGGAACGGAACATTTGCTACTTTCTATCTTAAAAGATCAAGAAAACATAGCAACAAACACCTTATTAAAATTTAATGTAACTTATGAAACCGTAAAAGAAGAAATTATGATATTAAATTCATCGGAAAGTTTTAACCCAAAATCAGAGTTTCCAGGAACACCTTCAGATGATGATGACGATAGTGAAAAAGGTTTCATGGGTGCAGGACCTTCAAAAGGAAGTGAAGCGAAATCAAAAACTCCAGTTTTAGATAATTTTGGTAGAGATTTAACCAAATATGCCGAAGATGGAAAATTAGATCCTATTGTGGGTCGAGAAAAAGAGATAGAACGAGTTTCTCAAATATTAAGTAGAAGAAAGAAAAACAACCCTATTTTAATTGGAGAACCAGGTGTGGGTAAATCAGCTATTGCAGAAGGATTAGCACTTCGTATTGTTCAAAAAAAAGTATCTCGTGTTTTATTTAATAAAAGAATTGTAACACTAGATTTAGCATCATTAGTTGCTGGAACAAAATACAGAGGTCAGTTTGAAGAGCGAATGAAAGCTGTAATGAACGAGTTGGAAAAATCGCCCGATATTATTTTATTTATAGATGAAATACACACTATTATTGGTGCAGGAGGAGCTACAGGTTCATTAGATGCTTCTAATATGTTTAAACCTGCTTTGGCTAGGGGCGAACTTCAATGTATTGGAGCTACCACACTTGACGAGTATAGACAATACATCGAAAAAGATGGTGCCTTAGAAAGAAGGTTTCAAAAAGTAGTAATAGAACCAGCAACTGTAGAGGAATCAATGCAGATATTAAACAACATCAAAGATAAGTATGAAGAACACCACAATGTAATTTATACTCCTGAAGCTATTGCTGCTTGTGTAAACTTAACTGATCGATATTTAACTGATAGACATCTTCCAGATAAAGCAATAGATGCTTTAGACGAATCTGGTTCTCGAGTCCATATTATCAACATAAAAGTTCCTAAAAATATAATCGAAATTGAAAAAAAGATTGAAGATATTAAGGAACAAAAAAATCATGTAGTTAAAAGTCAAAAATATGAAGAGGCTGCTCAACTCAGAGATACAGAAAGAAAATTATTAAAGGAATTGGATGATGCAAAAGTTGCTTGGGATGAAGAAACGAAAAACAACAAAGAAATTGTGAGCGAAGATAGTGTTGCTGAAGTTGTTTCCATGATGTCAGGAGTTCCTGTTCAACGAATTGCTCAAGCTGAAGGAGACAGGCTGTACAAAATGTTTGATGAAATCCATGATAAAGTTATTGGACAAAATGAAGCCATCAAAAAAGTGGTTAAAGCTATTCAGCGTAACCGAGCTGGTTTAAAAGACCCTAACAAACCTATTGGTTCGTTTATTTTTTTAGGACCTACTGGAGTTGGAAAAACGCAATTAGCAAAAGTACTTGCTCGCTATCTTTTTGATAGTGATGATGCTCTTATTAGAATAGATATGAGTGAATATATGGAAAAATTTGCTGTTTCTCGATTAATTGGTGCTCCTCCTGGATATGTTGGTTATGAAGAAGGTGGACAACTTACAGAAAAGGTGAGAAGAAAGCCCTACTCTATTATTCTATTAGATGAAATTGAAAAAGCACATCCAGATGTATTTAATTTATTGCTTCAAGCATTAGATGATGGTATTTTAACAGACAGTTTAGGCAGAAAAATAAACTTTAAAAATACCATTATCATCATGACTTCTAACATTGGAGCTAGACAATTAAAAGATTTTGGACAAGGTGTTGGTTTTGCTACATCAGCAAAAAAAGAAAGTGTTGATGAAAATTCAGCAGGAATAATTCAAAATGCACTTAAAAAAGCATTTGCTCCTGAGTTTTTAAATAGAATTGATGACGTTGTTATTTTTAACTCTTTAACAAAAGACGATATCTTTAAAATTATTGATATAGAATTAGAAAGTTTATATCAACGCATTGAAAAATTAGGCTATCATATAAATCTTTCTAATGATGCTAAAGATTTTATTGCCGAAAAAGGATATGATATAGCTTATGGAGCTCGCCCATTAAAAAGAGCTATCCAAAAATACTTGGAAGACCCATTGGCTGAAGAAATTATTCAATCAAAAATTAAAGAGGGAGATACTATTAAAATTGAATTGGATACTGTAACTAAAGATTTGGTATTTTCAATTGCTAAAGCAAAAGCTAAAAAAGCAGACGAGAAAAAGGATGTAGAAGATAACTAAACCTAATTTTCAATTAATTAAAAAGCTGCTAGAGAATTTTCTACGCAGCTTTTTTTTGTTTTATGATGTTTAAATAAATTAAATTGTATATTCGTGCTTGGGAAAACTATCAATAGCTAAAATGAACAAACTTAAATTATTTTTTATTGGAGAGCTTCTTAAAAGCTCAGTTTCTCCTTATGAAAAAGCAAAAGCTGAAGTAAATTTTAATTTTTCAATATTCAGCTTTGTCGCATTCACATCTGTTTTTATAATTGCACTGACTATTTGTGCGCTTCCAGTAACAATTCCAGCAGGATTTTCAGCCTTATTTTGTTTAATCCATTTATTTACCCTTAAATTCATTAAAAATGTTCGGGTTGCATCTATAATATTTTCAATACTTATTTTCTGTATCCTTTTTGGAAATATGTTTTTTAACATAAATACTTTTCATTTAGGAGGGTTATTATGGATAGTAGTTCTTGTTCTTTTTGTTACCTTTAATATTGGTAGAACAGCTGGTCTATTAGCTTCCTTGGTGTCACTTTTATTTTTCACACTTTTCATACTTACAAAATTACCACTAAACATAGCAAATGCATTGAGTTTTAAACCTGCCATCTATTATTCACTAGGTTTTGAAGTATTAATTGGATTAAGTATTATTTTCTATCTTATCAATGTGTTTATTGTAACAAATAAAAAAGTAACTAATGAATTGCAAAAATCGAATGAAAGTCTTGAAAATCAAAACCGAATTGTGCTTAAACAATATGATGAAAAAATTATCATGTTAAAAGAAATTCATCATCGAGTAAAAAATAATTTACAAGTCATTAATTCTATGCTAAGACTACAATCTGATAAAATTGATGATGTGAATAGTAAAATTGTTTTTAGTGATGCTCAAAATCGTATTTTAGCCATGTCTTTCGTTCATCAAAGAATGTATCAATCTGGAAATTTCTTAGATGTTCAATTTGATAAATACATAAAAGAACTTTCCGAAGATATAATCAAACAACATTCTGTTAATCATCAAATAGAATCGGTTATATCTTCTTCAATTACTAATATTGATGTTCAAAAAATGGTTCCTTTAGGTTTGATATTAAATGAACTTATATCCAACTCATTAAAACATGGAATTACATCAGTTGGAAAAATAACAATTGATTTAACAGAAGAAAATGAGACATTAATTTTTACGTATTCCGATAATGGTATAGGAATAAAAGAATCTCTAAAAAAAGGTTTTGGGATGGAATTGATTGAACTTTTAACAGAACAATTAGATGGTAAATTAAAAATAAGCAACCAACCTAGTGGAGGTGTATTGTTTCAGTTTGTTTTTATTATGAATTAATTTCTTACCAACTCCCTCCTGCTCCACCACCTCCTGAAGAACCTCCTCCAAATCCGCCAAAAGAACCGCCTCCAGAACCAAAATTACCAAAAGAACCTCCATGATTTCTACTAGAAGCATTCATTAGCATTAAAGCAGCCCAAAATCCTAAATTATTAGAGGCTGCATATTTTGATGCCCCTTTAGATTTTAACAGCACAAAGAAAACAATAAACACCAACACAAAAACAAATGGAATCCACCCTGCTGAATTTTTCTTGGCATATTCATCTGCCGAAAATTCGCCTGAAGTAATAGACATTACTGTATTTACGCCTGCTATAATTCCCCAACTGTATTTCTTTTCCTTAAAGTAAGGAATCATTTCGTTTTCTACTATTCGTTTGGCAATAGCATCGGGTAAAACTCCTTCCAATCCATAGCCTACAGCAATATAAGTTTCCCCCTTACCATCAATTTCTTTAGGCTTTATCAAGATTACAATACCATTGTTCTTTCCTTTTTGCCCTATACCCCATTTTTCTAATAATGCATGAGCAAAAACAACTTTATCTTCATTACACAAATCAGTTATGGTAACTACCAAAATTTGGGTAGAAGTGGTATCGTTAAAAGCAATTAAGGTTTTACGTAAATGAGCTTCCGATTCTGCATCTATAATATCAGCATAATCTTGCACCAAATCCTGTTTTGCAGGTTGGTCAAGTAAGCATTTTTTTTCTTGTGCTTTTATAGGAGTAAAAGCAAAAAGTATAATTAGTAGTATAGAGAGTTGTTTCATAGTTTACCTCCAAATGATATTTCATCACTCAATTCATTCACATCATTCTCCTTCTCATGCGGATAATGTTTTTTTAACTGTTCTCCTGCCAAAATAATTCCTTGCGACAAGCCTTCGGTAAATTTACCTTCTTTAAAATTGGTAATCATTACATCTTTAATTTCATCCCAAAATCCTTTTGGCACTTTTAAATTAATACCTGCATCGCCCAAAATAGCAAGTTTTCGGTCTTCTACTGCCAAATAAATGAGTACGCCATTACGAAGTGCTGTTTGTTGCATTTCTAATTCATCAAAAATAAAAGCAGCATGGTCGAGCACATCTTCTTTACATTTCTTTTCTATGTGTACACGAATTTCTCCAGAAGTGTTTTTCTCCGCTTCTTTGATAGCAGCAATAATTTCTTGCTGTTGGGCTATGGTAAATAAATCTTGTGGCATAGTTTAAAGGTTTAAAGTCCCGAAAAATATTTTTGAAAAAAACTAATTTTTCGAGAATGCTTGTAAAAAAAAGAATTAAAAACTCTTTGTTTACGGCATTTGAGGTTAACATCTGACAGGTTTTGGAAACCTGTCAGGTATATTTAAAAAATTAAAACTCTACTTTTGGAGCTACATCAGCACCTTCGGTAGATTCGAAATAGGCTCTTTTTTCAAAACCAAACATACCAGCATATAGGTTCTTTGGAAATTTTCTAATATAAGTATTGAAGTCTTTAGCTGTTTCATTGAACTTCATACGTTCGTTAGAAATTCTATTTTCGGTACCTTCTAACTGAGCTTGTAACTCCAAAAAGTTTTGATTGGCTTTTAAGTCAGGGTATTTTTCCACAACTACCATCAAACGAGATAAAGCAGAGCTTAATCCGTCTTGAGCTGCTTGGAATTTTTGTAAAGCTGCAGCATCTAAATTATTGGCATTAATAGTGGTTGAAGTAGCTTTAGCTCTTGCATTAACAACGCCTTCTAAGGTTTCTTTTTCGTGAGCTGCATATCCCTTAACAGTACTAACTAAGTTAGGAATAAGGTCGGCTCTACGTTGATAAACGTTTTCTACTTGAGCCCATTGACCATCAACAGCTTCATCTTTGGTTACCATACTGTTGTAAGAACCAATTGATGAGAATACTAGCCATAAAATAAGTAATCCTAGGACACCTATTACAATTATTGATTTTTTCATGTTTTTGTTTTTAATTTTTAGTTTTTGTTGCACAAAGGTATTTAATGTGAAGGAGTTGCCATTCGCATTTTACAAAATCTTATTCACAATCTTTTTATTATTAATAAAAAACCTCCAAGGTTTACTTTACGCTAGCATATATAAACCTTGGAGGTTTAGTTTGGTTTGGTTTTAAATCAACTCCAAACTACGTTTAATAAATTTAGTTAACTCCTCACCTTTCAACATGTTTTGCGAAAGCATGGCTAAATCGGCAGTTTGTTTGGTTATTTCTTTTTGTTTTGAGGCATCTTTCTCATTCAAAATTTTAGAAATGATTGGATGATTGGCATTTACTACCAAATTATAAGCATCGGGCATAGCTCCACCAAACATATTCATTCCGCCACCAATTTTACTCATGTCTTTCATTCTTCGCATAAACTCTGGCTGAACAATAGTCATAGGTTGATCGGTTTCATTCATACTTTCAAAAAGTACGGTAAATTTATCTTTAGCGATTACTTCCTCAATGATTGGTTTTAGTTTTTCTTGTTCTTTATCAGATAACTTGGATGGAATTTTTTCATCCTTATTCACCAATTTATCAATGGTATCCGCATCTATACGAGCAAATGTACTGTCTTTTACCGTTTGCTCTAACTTGCCCACTAAATGAGCGGTAAGAGCAGTATCTAACACCATTACTTCGTAGCCTTTGTTTTTTGCCACTTCAATGAATGAATGTTGGGCTTCAGCATCACTTGTATATAAATAAACTACTTTGTTATCCTTATCTGTTTGTAGAGGCTTAATTTTTTCGGTAAGCTCATCCATGGTGTAATACTTACCCTCTGTAGTTTTATATAAAGCGAATTTTTGAGCTCTTTCTGCAAATTTTTCGTCAGACAACATTCCATATTCGATAAACACTTTAATATCGTCCCATTTTTTCTCAAAATCTGCTCTATCGTTTTTAAACAACTCTTCTAACTTATCGGCAACTTTTTTAGAGATGTGGCTAGCAATTTTTTTAACTGCTCCATCGGCTTGTAAATAAGAACGAGAAACATTTAGAGGTATATCTGGAGAATCAATCACACCATGCAACAACATTAAGAAATCAGGAACAATTCCCTCTACCGAATCGGTAATAAATACCTGACGAGAGTACAATTGGATTTTGTCTTTTTGTACTTCCATGTTAGGTTTTATTTTTGGGAAATACAAAATTCCGGTAAGGTTAAACGGATAATCTACATTTAAATGGATGTGAAACAAGGACTCCTCAAAGTTCATTGGGTACAACTCTCTGTAGAAATCAGCATAATCTTTATCCTCTAATGTGGATGGTGTTTTAGTCCATGCTGGAGTTGGGTTGTTGATAATATTGGGGACTTTAATTTCTTCTTTTTCAACATTACCATCTTTGTCTTTTTTGCCTTTTTTATTGTCCACCCAATCCGATTTTTCACCAAATTGAATAGCAATAGGCATGAACTTACAATATTTACTGAGTAAGGTTTTTATTCGATGTTCTTCCAAAAATTCGGTAGAATCTTCAGCTATGTGTAAAATAACATCCGTTCCACGCGTTTCTTTCTTACCTTGTTTGATGCTATACTCAGGACTACCATCACACTCCCAATGAGCAGCAGGTTCATCTTTATAGTTTTTAGAAATAATTTCTACCCGTTCAGCAACCATAAAAGAAGAGTAAAATCCTAAACCGAATTTACCAATAATATTTTGAGTATCAGTTTTATCTTTGAATTTGTTAACGAACTCTTCAGCACCCGAAAAAGCAATCTGATTGATGTATTTTTTAATCTCCTCCTCACTCATACCAATACCTTTATCGCTAATGGTAAGTGTTTTAGCTTTTTTATCTAAGGTGATTTGTATGGTATCATCACCTATTTCGCCTTTAAACTCACCCAATGCACTTAACGAATGTAGTTTTTTAGTCGCATCCGTAGCATTAGCGATGAGTTCTCTTAAAAATATTTCGTGATCGGAGTATAAGAATTTTTTAATAATGGGAAAGATGTTCTCCGTTTGAACTTTAATTTTTCCTTTTGCCATAGTCTTTTAATTTTTAAGTTTAACAGTTTTCTCTCTAGTCAAACCACATGCCATCGCCTTTTTTATGACAGATTGACTAACTAAAACCAACACCGCTATAAAATGACTGACAATTTTGCAATGTAAAAGCCACGAATGCACGAATGGTTTGATAAAACAATCTGCAACGTCATTCCTGCCCTTCGATTCCTCAGGATAAATACTGGCAGGAATCTAGCTCCAAGAATAACCATAAAGATACCAAAGGAAATTAATTATGTTTTTTTTAAAAAGTAATTTTGTTTGATGAAGAAAAGCACACGTTATATTAATTATCTTTGAAAAATTGCGAAATATTTAATTTTGTTTTAGACAAACTATGGCTCTTCCTATTATAATAACAATTTGTGCTTTAATCATTATAGCTTATTTATTCGACCTAACGGCTCCTAAAACTAGAATTCCTTCTGTAATATTGCTATTAACTTCTGGGTGGTTAGCAAAACAAATAGTTGATTTTCTTGGAATTAAAATTCCAGATTTAGATGTATTACTTCCTATTTTTGGAACAATTGGATTAATTTTGATTGTACTAGAGGGCTCTCTTGAATTGGAATTCAAAAAATCGAACTATTCTCTTATAAGAAAATCTGTTATTTCGTCATTAATACAAACCGTTGGACTTAGTTTTTTACTTGGCTATGCGTTTTACTATTTTGGGAATTACTCCTATAAAGATAGCTTGTTAAATGCTATTCCTCTTTCAATAATAAGCAGTGCAATAGCCATTCCTAGTGTTAGAAACATTTCTAAATCAAGTAAAGAATTTATTATTTATGAAAGTAGTTTATCAGATATTTTTGGTGTAGTTTTTTTCGATTTTATTGCGTTAAACGAGACTATTAATGTAGCTGCATTTGGGAATTTCACCCTACAAATTTTAATAATTTTAGTTATTTCATTTATAGCCACTATTGGATTAGCATACTTATTAAGTAAAATAAATAACCATACTAAATTTGTGCCTATTATCATTATCATCATTACTATTTATGCCGTTTCTAAATTATTTCATCTTCCCGCCTTAATTTTTATTTTGTTGTTTGGTATTTTATTAGGCAATTTAGATGAGTTAAAAAAAATAAAATGGGTTGAAAAAGTTAAACCCGACAAGCTTAATCTAGAAATAATAAAATTTAAGGAAATAGTTATGGAGGGTACTTTTTTGATACGAACCATCTTTTTTATGCTTTTCGGTTATCTGATAAGTACTACTGAAATTATTAATCAAGCATCGCTTATATGGTCTGGAAGTATTGTGGTTGCTATTTTCTTTTTTAGGCTCATTGAATTAAAATTATCAAGGTTACCTTTAAGACCCTTATTACTAATTGCCCCTAGGGGTTTAATAACAATTTTGTTGTTTTTGGCCATAGATCCTTCTCAATCCATTGAATTAGTAAATAAATCACTAATAATACAAGTAATAATCTTAACTTCTTTGATAATGATGTTGGGATTAATTACCAACAAAAAAGAAAAAAAAATAATTAAAGATGAAGTTGTGTAGTGCATCAAACTATACTCAAATCACTTAGCTTTTCGGGTAATTTGAGTATATTAAGTGCAACCCTTCGCTACATCGGGGTAAATTCTAACAGGAATCTTTATTATTGCAACCAACAAAGATTCCTGATAGTTTTCTTCGTACCTCAAAAATTTCAGGAATGACGTTTATGTTTATGATTGGCTTTGTGGGTTGGCAAGTCCCCCTTTGGGGGATTTAGGGGGCTAAAAAACATTCGTGCATTTGTGGCGAAATAAATCGAAATATTACAAATGTAAACAGTTAATTCATACTAATACAAATAAAGTCCCATACCTATTATTACAATTGTAATCTACATATAATATAACTCACAATTATTAAATAAATACATTTAAAAATCAGTTAATTATATATGATTATATGAAGTAAAAAACCAACCAAAACAAACTACTTTTTAAATAATTTACATTTGTAACACATGTAATTGAAAACTTATGTTTACATTTGTAACATTAAATATAATTTACAATTGTAACACACTAAAACACCATGAATATTACCGAAAGATTGCAATACATTATGAAGCTGAATAATTTATCAGCTTCTGCTTTTGCCGACAAAATTGAAGTGCAACGCTCAAGTATTTCACACATCCTTTCAGGACGAAATAAACCCAGTTTGGAATTTATTCAAAAAGTATTAGTTGCTTTTCCAAAGGTGAGTTCAGAATGGTTGCTAACAGGAAATACTGTTGTTAAGGAAACTATCCCTTCCAATCAAGTAGAAAGTGAACCTAATCCGACTTACCACTCCCCTCCTACACCAACCAATCAACATGAAGGGGATAAAAAAATACAGAAAATAGTGGTTTTTTACTCCGATAACACCTTTGAAGAGTTTCATCGATAGATTTTCTATTGCACAATCGAGTTTCAAGTCCTAACATTTGTTACCTTTGAACAATTCGTTTCGTGCTATGAACAAACACATTATTCTAATTTTTTTATTTACAACTGGACTAATTTGGTCTTGTGTTCAGCCTAATGATTATTTCACTTGGGCATTGGAAGTATTTCCTGCAGTGATTGGATTTATTGTATTGCTAGCTACTTATAAAAAATTTCAATTTACATTTCTTACCTATTGTTTTATTTTGCTCCATGCTTTAATACTATTTATTGGAGGTCATTATACTTATGCAGAAGTACCTTTGTTTGATTGGATTAAAGAGTTTTTTGAATTATCTAGAAATAATTATGATAAGGTAGGGCATTTTGCACAAGGATTTATCCCTGCAATGATAGTGAGAGAACTTTTTATAAGAAAGCAAATTATTTGCTCTAAAAAATGGCTTAATTTTATTGTGGTTTGTGTATGCTTGAGTTTTAGTGCTATTTATGAGTTTTTAGAATGGTTTGTGGCTGTTTTTTCTGGAGAATCGGCAGACGCTTTTTTAGGAACTCAAGGGTATGAGTGGGACACACAATCGGATATGCTATATGCAACTGTTGGTGCAATATGTATGTTGGTATTGTTATCAAAAACACAGGATAATCAAATTAAAAAAATTAAAATTTAACTATGGAATTAAATGATATTGTTGAGTTTACAACTTCTTTGAGAATGAGTGAAAAGCTTAAAGAAATTGGAACTTCTAAGATTTTTAAAGAAGGAGATGTTATAATAAATGACCACACTTATATTAAATCAATTCCCATTGTTACTAGTGGAAGTATTAAAATTTTAAGAACAGATGATGATGGTAGAGAAATTTTACTGTATTACATCAAAGCAGGAGAAAGCTGTATTATGTCTTTTCTGGGAGGGCTTCACCAAGACACAAGTAAAGTGAAAGCTATAGCAGAAGAAGAAACGGAGATTTTATTTATCCCTACAGATAAAATCAGTATGCTGATTAGAGAGTATCCTGAATGGTTAGATTACATTTTTAGGCTTTATCACAAACGTTTTGAAGAGCTGTTGGAAGTTGTTAATGCAATTGCTTTTAAAAAAATGGATGAAAGGATGCTCAATTTTATTAAAAAGAAAGCAGAATTAAATAAAACGCATTCTATTTCTATCACTCACGAACAATTGGCAAATGAATTAGGCACAGCAAGAGTTGTAATTTCAAGATTGTTGAAACAATTAGAGGTTGAGGGCATTGTTTTGCTTGGAAGAAATAAAATCACACTTTTGTAACATAAGTAACAGATTACATCTCACAATTAAGCTAATTTTGTTTTCAATTAGAGTTTGTCCATATTGTCCGATTTATTCAAAACTTTTATTGTTTTTTTAAGGTTTTCATGAGATCGCTTCGCTAAGTTCTTTGTTATTCTCAATCTTCAAATCAGTCATCCCATCCCGATAGATCGGGAGTTATCAGGATTTCTGATTTTTAGATTATCGAAACCTCGAACTCGAACATTCTGACTCAAACTCTCGACTTTATAAACAGCTTCCAATTATCAAAAATAAAAATGAATATAGAACAATTAATTACTCAAAAAAAAGGAACTATCATTGATGTTAGAACTCCTGATGAATTTATGGCTGGAAATGCTGCTGATTCTCGAAACATCCCTTTACAAGAAATAGCAAACAGAATAGAAGAAGTAAAATCATTTCAACAACCACTGATTTTATGTTGTGCTTCTGGTGCTAGAAGTGGTATGGTTGAACAGTTTTTAACACAAAATGGCATTGAATGTTGTAATGCGGGTTCATGGCTCGATGTTAATTTTTATCAATCTAAATCAATAAAATAACAATGTTATCTACACTAAAACAATTGTTTGGATTTGGTCCAAAAATAGATTTTACGGAACTACTCAAGCAAAATGCACTTATTCTTGATGTTAGAACCAACAACGAGTTTAAAGCAGGAAATATTAAAAAATCAATAAATATCCCTGTGGATGTGTTACATAAAAATATAAACAAATTAAAAGATAAAAACCGTCCAATTGTAACTTGTTGTGCATCTGGGGCACGAAGTGGGATGGCAAAAAGATATTTAAAATCTCAAGGCTACACACAGGTTTATAATGGAGGTGGTTGGAAAAGTTTACAATCTAAGATTTAAACTCCTAAACTTTTTATCACTTCATTCACTTTTTCCTCTATACTTAAATTGCCATTTATCCAGTTAATGTTGAATCCATTTTTTTCCATTTTTCGATACCATGTAGCTTGGCGTTTTGAAAACTGATGTATGGCAATGTTTAATTTTGTAAACAACTCATTTTTAGTTATTTCATTTAAAAGATAAGCGGTAACTAATTTATATTCCAATCCATAAAATTTAAGTTTTTCGGGGTGAACACCATTTTTCAATAGCATCTTCACCTCTCCTATCATGTCTTCATTTTCTAATCGATGTTTTAATCGTGTTGTTATTCTTTCTTTTATGATAAAACGCTCAAAATGGATTCCAAACAATTGGTAATTAAATTTAGGAAAATCGTTGATTATGTGTTGATTTTCTTTCTGATAAGTTGCAATTTCAATGGCTTTAATTAATCTTTCATGATTTTCTATATCTGTTTTATTATGCAACTGTTTAAGTTTTTTTAGCAATTCTACTAATTCTTGGTTGCTTTTCGTTTCCAATCCTTTTCTGAGTTCGATATTTTCTGGAATTGCTAACATACGATAACCCTTCAGCACTGCTTCGAGGTATAAACCAGTTCCTCCGCACAAAATAGCCTGTTTATTTTTATCGGTTATTGTTTTATAAGCATCCAAAAAATCTTTTTGAAATTCAAATACATTATATTCTTCTCCCGCATTTTTAATGTCAATTAAATGATAAGGAATTTGTTTATTGTTTACCACAAAATCATTCAAATCTTTGCCAGTTCCAATGTCCATACCTTTATAAACCTGACGAGAATCGGCACTAATTACCTCACCATTTATCTTTTCAGCTAAATGCGTAGCTAACTTGGTTTTTCCTGTGGCGGTTACTCCTAAAATTACTATCAAATCTGTTTTAGACATACTTTTTATTCGTGTATTCATGGCTATTTTTTCTTAATTGTTGAAAATTACGATACGCAATTAACATACTTATAGCTTCATTTTGAAGAGCTACTCCAATTTTAGTTGCTAATTTATTCGATGCAATTAGTATGGATTCATTTTCATAAAAATTAGCTTTTGAAAAATGCAAATATTTTAATGTTTTAAAAGCATTAAACCATTTGAATAACAATACTTTAAAATGATTTTTATCTGTTGAATTTGCCCTGATTTTAATCAAGTTTTCATTGAAATTAATTTCGTACAAAAATAACTGGATACTTTCAGGAAGTTCAACATCATCTTCAGTAAAAAACTGTTCACTTTTATCAAAAAACACTTTTAAATCTAAAAATGAAGTAAAATTATAAGTTAAAAGTACTTTCTGATCATTGTTTATCCATTGTTGCATGGCTCTACCAGTACCAAAAGGAACCCTTTCTGAAATTCTAGGTGATGGAAAAACAGTTGCCGAATTAATTTCAGAAAAATTTCCAAGAGGAATTACTTTTTGTAAAAAATAAAAATCTTCTCCAGCTTTTTTCTTGTTCATTCCGCCTTGTTTTTTATAAACACTAGCCCGAACAGCCATGCTCGAACCAACGGTGTGAAAAGCATAAGGCAGCCCAATAAAATGTAGTGCTTCTTTGTAATAACGCAAATACAATTCATACTGAACAATCCCATTATAAATTGCTTGTGGATATTCGTTTCCTTCAACCGGATGTTCAAAATGAATAGAACAACCAGTTGTTTTAGTATGTATTTTAAAATGGTTTTCGATTTCTGCTAAATAATTTGCGGAACAAGTGGCATCGGCATCAAAACAAACAATAACGCCATCAGAATTTTTTATTGCTAAAAATTGGTTGTAGGCTTCGTCCATACCTATTTTTCTTGCCAACCCAACTCCTGCATCTTTTTCAGGTAAGTTAGTTGCTTCAATAAATGAAAAATGGATGTTTTTTCGCCCACTATTTTCTGTCCAATTTAATGCTTCAATCAAGGTTTTATTATTTTGTTGCAACACTTCTTGTTTTTCATTTTCTGATGCATTTATAACTGTGATAACTTCAACATGATTTATTGTTGCATCACAGTTCAAAAGGCTTTGGAGTGCATTTATTAGATTTAACTCATTAAAACAAGGAATAACCACTATTAAAGAAGTTGAATTAGGAAAAATTGAAAAATTATGTTTTGAAATGGTCAAGGAATTTATATTTAAAAATACAAAAGTACAAAAACAAAAATCCCCAGCCGAAAAAACAAGAAACTCGACTGGGGATTAAATCAATAGCCAAAGCGTATGATTTTTTTGAAAAATGAAAAAATTATTAACAATAATTACATAAATCCTTACGTAAATTTGTTAAGTAAAATTACATTAATGAAAATGTTAAAATTTGTCTAAGAAAAGACATCAAACTACTTTTCTTATTGAACTACTATTTTATTGGATAAAACGGTGTTGTTAGTTCTTAGTTGATAGATATAAATGCCTTGTGTTAAAAAATCAAGATTAACTTTGGTTGTAGCTTGTTTATTTTCATAAATAATTCTACCAGAAACATCTAAAACTGTAACCGAAAATTCTTTTGTATGGTCATCAGAAAAGTGCAACTGCTTGTTGTAGTAAAAAACATTTAATTTATTGGTATTTTTTCTTGCTATTGCAATCACATCAAAATATTCAAATTGTCCATCAAAATCGGTTTGTTTGAGGCGGTAATAATAAGTAAAGACATTTTCTATAGGAAGCATATCTACATATTTATAGTTCAACACTATGGAGGAATTTCCCGCTCCATTAATGGTAGAAATGGCTTCGAAATGAATAGCATCTGTACTTCGTTCTAAGGTAAAAAAATCATTATTTATTTCAGAAGATGTTATCCATTCCAATAAGTTAGATGTAGGTGTAAGTCCTTTTCCAATAAAAGAAACTAATTCAATAGGTGTAGGAATGGGAGTACTCAGTGTAATGTCATCAACAGCAAAAGAAGGGTCGCCTGCACTTCCACCTATTGTTGGATATTGATTTTGCCAAACAAAAGCTAATTTAAAATTTGCAATATTTTCGGTGGCGGCAGGCAAAGACCAAGTAACATTTGTCCACCTTCCTTGCCCACTTCCACAAATTTGAGATCTTAAAAGATTTAAATTA
>Ga0210046_1000913_pt1 | contig 25132 bp, 21 predicted proteins | sample CryGeyCG2114_250_FD_185461 | JGI IMG/M metagenome (GOLD analysis project Ga0210046, IMG submission 185461) | Groundwater microbial communities from aquifer - Crystal Geyser CG18_big_fil_WC_8/21/14_2.50 (SPAdes) (version 2) | ecosystem: Environmental > Aquatic > Deep subsurface > Groundwater ... | reverse complement strand
GATACTATCGCGGATCACTTTCTTATGTCCATGGATGTCTCATAGATTCCGAAGGTGATGCCACAGAAATGTTTCTTGAAGAAGAAGAGGATGACCAGAAAATAGAAGCCCTGCGGACAATTGTTGAGTGCAGAAAAGATGTAAAAATTGAGATATTTGATAAAAAATTTAAAGGCGATATTGATAGACTTGATAATGTGCTGAAAAAGTGCCTGAAAGACAGTTATTAACAGAAATTTAATTCATAGATTTAATTATTAAAGTAAAATTTACCAAATTTAAAATGGATATTGAAAAATTTTTAAACATAAAAAAGAAGGGCAGAAATTTCTATCTGGATATTAAAACACATGGCTGGAACAGAGAACTTCTCAAGATGAAAGACGATAATGTTTTACTGCACAGCAATAAAATCAAAAAGAACAGGGAAATTTATAAGGTCTATCATCTTTCCGAACTGGACGAATTCAAAAACATAAGCAGGAAAAGCAGCATAAACTGCGATGTAACTATAATGAACGCGGGAATACTCAACGAGAAAAACGGAATTAACGGAACCGGGGAAATGTTCCCCACTTACGGGCATATTCATACAACCCAACGAAACGAAATTTATAAAGTAATATGGGGAAGGACATTTTTAGTATTAGTTGATGAAGACGCGAAGAAAGAAACAGTTATTGATATGAAGAAAGGTGACGAATATCTGATAAATTTTAAATATTCCCACCGTGTCTATGCGTTCAATTCAGCTGTTATTCTCGGATTTGTGCCAAATGACGCGGGGCATGATTACGATGCTATAAAAAACAAGGGCTTTCCTTATCATTTATTTTATGACCAGAGAAGCAAAGAGATAATATTTAAGAAAAACAAAAAATTTGGAAATTTTGACATTGCTTTGGAAAGGCCACAAAATATTGACTCGGAAAATTTATTTTGGACAAATACAAAGAAGATGATGGAAATTTTGGGACTGTAAATTTTTAACCCAGAAAATAATTTCGTAAAAATGCCAAAGGTTTCCTCCTCAATTCTATGTGCAAATTTTGCTATTTTGAAGGATGAAATAAAGAGAATAGAAAATACAGATATGATACATATAGATGTGATGGATGGTGTTTTCGTTCCGAATTTAACCTTCGGGCAAAAAATAATAAGTCCTGTAAAAGGTATTTTAATGGAGTTAAACTTAAAAATTTTACTGGATGTGCATCTGATGATAATTAACCCCCATAATCATATAAAATCGTTTTATGAAGCCGGAGCAGATATTATTACATTTCATTATGAGGCATATAGAAATATTGAAAAGTGCATTGATATAATAAAAGACATTAAAAATTTTGGAATTAAAGCAGGAATTGCGATAAATCCTGAAACATACCTTCCCGAATATGAAATTGTGCGGTTATTAAGGGAAGGAAATCCTGATATTTTGTTGATTATGGGTGTTCATCCTGGATTCTCGGGGCAGAAATTTATCCCTGATGTTTTTGATAAAATAAAGAAAACGAGAAAGATTGTAGATAGAATTAACAGGTCAAATTTAAGGAAAAATTCAGATATAAAGATAGCAGTTGACGGAGGAATAAAAATGAATAATGCCGCGGAGATTGTTAAAAACGGTGCAGATATTCTTACAGCAGGAAGCGAGGTCTTTGAATGTAATTCATGTAAAATCATAGAGGAATTTAAAAAATTAAAGTGAAAACTTATCCTTTAAAAATTTAAAAAATTTAAAAAGTCATTATTTAAACAAACGCCCAAAATAAAGGATGAAAAAAAAGAAAAAGATAACCGTAAAAGAAGCAGTAGAAATAGTTAAGAAATATTTTGAGGTGATTAAAGGACAAGAAAAAATTGGTGGAAGGGACATAATGGAACTTTTAAATTTTACTACCAAAAATTTTACTACCAAACCTACAAGACATATGAAATTATCTGCAAATTCAAAGAGACAATGTTTTCTACAGAATGGGAAACACATAAAGTTATTGTAAATCCTGAAGGAAAAATTGTGTTTGATAAAATAGTTGAAACAACAAAAGGTAAAATTAAAATAACAGAAAAATAAACAAATAAATTTAAAATGAAATTTTATCCTGTAAAAGAGGAAAATCTGGCAATTCATGAATCGCCAAGAAATACTTATGGAGACACCCTTGTTCAATCAGGTGAAAGGTTCAGTAATATAGTTGTTCTGGATGCTGATTTGGCAGAATCAACACAGACAAAAAGATTCAAAAAGCGGTTTCCGGGAAAATTTTTTGATGCGGGAGTTGCCGAGCAAAATCTGATGGGTGTTGCAGCAGGCCTGGCGATGTCGGGAAAGATTGTTTTTGCAAGCACATTTGCATATTTCGGAAGCGGAAGGGCGTGGGACCAGGTCAGGAATATCATCGCTCATGATAAATTAAATGTGCGGATTGTTGTTACACACAGCGGATTGGGTGTGGGCGAGGATGGGCATTCGCATCAGGCGCTGGAAGATATTGCATTAATGCGGGCAATTCCTAATATGAAGGTAATTGTTCCAGCAGATGCAACAGAAACAAAAAAAGTTATTGAAAAAAGTGCTGAAACTGACGGGATAATGAAAGGGCCTGTATATATAAGATTGGTAAGACAGAATGTTCCAAAAATTTTTGATGACGACTATGAGTTTGAACTTGGAAAAGCAGTAAAATTAGCTGATGAAGAATTAGCTAATGGAGATGATGTTTCAATAATTGCGTGCGGGGTTATGGTGAGTAAAGCAATAGAAGCGGGTAAAATTTTAAAAAATGAAGGAATTAAAGCAAGTGTTCTGAATATGTCATCAATAAAACCAATTGATGAAAATGCAATACTAGAAGAAGCAAATAAAACGAATGCGATTATTACGGCTGAAGATCATAGTGTCATCAGCGGTTTGGGAAGTTCGGTTGCAGAAATTCTGGCTGAGAAAAGGCCAACAATTATGAAAAGGATCGGCACAAATGATTGCTTTGGACAATCGGGAACTCATGATGAACTTTATAAATATTATGGAATGACTGCAAAGGATATAGCAAATGCAGCAAAAAAAATTTTGAAAAAATAAAAATTTTCCATTTCAGGAAAATATCTTTCAAAAGGGATGTAAAAGGGGGCGATATTATCAGGAATTTTTATTTTAGTTTTCTACTTTTTCATATTCCTTAGCACAAGATTTATATAATATTACTCTACTTGATAACTTTTTACGATAGAGCTAACACAAAATATAGTGAAAATTTCAACTTTTGATTATTTTATTTTGAACATCAATATTACATATTATGATTTGAAGAATAAATATGGACAAAAACAATATTATCAAAAGATGTCAAAATGACTATAATTATGAATTGGTAGATAAATTCGTATTTAAGATTTCTTTGCAAGTTTAATTTTATCGCTCTTTTGGAGAACAATTTTTCTTATCCCTACTAGTGCATCGTGTTGCAAAAATTTAAGAATTTTTTCCTTATCTTCGTTTCTTACAATAATCACCGCTCTTGATAATTGTATGCAGGGAATATCATCAAGAATACCTTTTCTTATATGGGTGTATTTCTTATAATTTGATCTATCTACACATCCGTAGAGTTCTCTAAAAAATTTTGTTCTTGTAGTAGATTTTTATTTCTAAAACAAATATAGTGAATTTATCTACATTTTACACTCAATTTAGTATTTATTAAGTTGCTTGAATGGTGTAAAAAATTAGCAAATCAACTATAATTCAATGTTTTACTAATTTTCAATAAATTTTGTAAAATTGTATACAAATTGATCAACTCACGAACAAAAAGTTGTCATGTAGAGTAATATTATGATTTAAAGAAATTATATATAATTCAGCCCATCTTTCCCACCATCAAAAAATTTACGAGTAGTTTTAAAAATTTACAAAATTAATTATACTTAACACCAAAAATAACCTCACTATCGTTTGGATATTTTTAAATCTTTAGGATTTAAAAATTACGCCCAAAGTTTTACGTTGGGGTGGGAAACTCAGGATTTAAATAAATTATATATAATTCAGATAGATTATTATTTTCTTTTACCTTTATGTCGGGATTATTTCGTGAATCGTACAAATTTAATTTTTTAATTCTAATCCTCTCATAAATACTAAAAATGAGAGGAATTGGACTGCATATCTTTATAAATTGCGTTTTTCAAATCTTTAAAATACTTTCATTTTGTTTCGCTACTTTTATATATTTTAAATCTTTATGATTTTGAAAATGCGCCATAAAAAGTGCATCTTTTACCGTTGTTGAGTATAGCAAGGAGACTTTTAGATATCTTTCAAACTCAAGTCTAAATGATTAAATTTAAATCTATTATGTTAAATTTAAATCTATAATTCAAATTTCTAATCCTATATTCATAATTCAAATTTCTAATCCTATATTCATAATTCAAATTTCTAATCCTATATTCATAATTCAAATTTCTAATCAAAAATGTCAATTTTGATAATTGCTGAGAAACCAAGCGTTGCAGAGAGAATTGCAATTTCATTTGGAAATGCATCTAAATTAAGGGATGGAAAGGTATCCTACTTTGAAATAAATTTGAAGGAAAATAAAAGTAATAAGGAAAGTAAAGAAAATAAGGAAAATGTAGAAAAAATTTATGTTTGCTCAGCCGTTGGACATTTGTACAGAGTAGCACAGAAAACCAAGGATTATTCTTACCCTACATTTGATGTAGAATGGCGAGCGACTTATGAAACGGATAAAAATGCTGACTATACAAAGGACTATATAAAAACAATAGAAAATCTGGCAAGCATCGTAAAGAAAGAAAAAAACAACATTTTTATAAATTCCTGTGATTACGATATTGAGGGAGAAATTATTGGATTCAACGCCATAAAATTTGCCTGCAATGTTGATCCATTCAAACAAGATGTAAAACGAATGAAATTTTCAACTTTAACAAAACAATCAATATTAAACGCATATAAAAATTTGGAAAGTACAAACAAAGGAATGGCTTATGCGGGAATGACTCGCCATATTTTGGACTGGTTCTGGGGAATAAATTTATCAAAGGCATTATCGTCTTCTTTATATAAGATACTGCGCAAGTTTCAGGCGATGAGTATTGGAAGAGTTCAGGGACCAACTTTAAAAATTTTAACTGACCGAGAAAGGGATATTAAAAATTTTGTTCCAAAGAAATATTGGGAAATTTACATCCAGTGCAAAAAGAACGAACACGATATGGAAAAATTTTTGGCACAACACAAAGAGGGAAAAATTTTTGATAAAGAAAAAGCATTAAAAATTAAAGAAAAATGCAAAGTTGGAAAAGCTGCGGCAATTGTTAAAGAAGTAAAGAAAAAAAGAAACAAAATTTCCCCACCTCCTGCATTTGATTTGACCGAACTGCAGACAGAAGCTTATGCCAAACTAAAAATAGACCCGAGAAGAACACTTGAACTGGCACAGGACTTATATACATCAGGAATAATTTCTTATCCGAGAACAGCAAGCAACCAGCTTACAGACCCGATTGGATATTACCTTGATATAATTATGAACCTTTCAAATAATTATATCAAGGAATGTAAAATTTTGTTTGAAAAGAACAAAAAGCAAAAAATTTTTCCAAACAACGGAAAGAAGGAAGATCCCGCACATCCGGCAATACATCCGACAGGAGAAGATAAGGACTTGGAAAAATTTAGCGAGGAACATAAAAAGTTGTATGATTTGATTGCTAGAAGGTTTTTAGCGACATTCGGAGATAATGCAATAAGGGAAATTGTTACTGCAAATATAAACAATAACGATGAAATTTTTATCGCAAAAGGTGCAACGACGATAGAATTAGGGTGGATAAAAATTTACAAGTATGCAAAATTTGAAGAAAAGGAATTGCCAGAACTGAAAAAAGATGATAAAATTTTTGTTGAAAAAATAAACATGGATGAAAAGGAAACACAGCCGCCAAAAAGATATAATGTTTCTTCAATTATTGCAGAACTGGAAAGAAAAAATTTGGGAACAAAAGCAACAAGGGCAAATATAGTTGATACATTGTTTAAGAGAAATTATGTTAAGACAAAGGATAAGGCAATTGAAGTAACTCCTTTTGGAATTGCTGTTGTTGATACATTGGAAAAACATTGCAGTGATATTATAGATGAAAATTTGACGAGAAAATTTGAGAAGGATATGGAGAACATACAAAATTTAAAGACAACTCATGATAAAGTTATAGATGAAGCAAAGAAAACACTCATAGAAATTTCCAACAAATTTAAGAAAGAGGAATTTGCAATCGGGAAGGCATTGCTTAATGGAATGAAGGCAGAGGAATATAACAAAAGAAATGAAGAAATTTTATTCAAATGTCTAAAATGCGGGGGGAATATGGCAATAAGGAAAGGACCTTACGGAAATTTTGCTGGATGCAGCAATTATCCAAATTGTAAATGGACGGTAAAACTTCCCCAGGGAAATTTAAAAATTGACAAGGAATGTAATGATTGTGGAGCAAAGAAAATTTTAGTATTTATTAATAAAAAGAAAATGACATTTTGTCCAAATCCTGAATGTGCTGGGAAGAAAAAGTAAATAATTTAATATTTTGAATTTAATTTAATAACTTTTAATCTAACAAAGTGCAACTGAAAATTTTTGACACAACATTGAGGGATGGAGAGCAAACTCCTGGAGTAGCAATAAGAAAGGAAGATAAGACAAAAATTGCACAAGCATTGGATGAATTGAATGTTGATATAATTGAAGCGGGATTTCCATCTGCATCAGAAGGAGAGTTAAATACGGTAAAAGAAATTTCAAAAAATATTCCTGAAAAAATTTGTGGGTTATCAAGATGTACTAAAAAGGATATTGATGCTTGCATAGAAGCAAATGTTTATTTAATTCATATTTTCATAGCAACATCCCCGATCCACATGAAATACAAATTAAATATGGATGAAGAGCAGGTTTTAAAAGCAATTGAAGATAGTATTCAATACTGCAAGGAGCATGGCTTTAAGGTTCATTTTAGTTTAGAAGATGCAACAAGGACGGAGGAAAAATTTATGCTGCTGGTTTGCAAACTTGCGGACTCTATGAATATTACATATATAAACATCCCCGATACGGTGGGAGTTTGTACACCGGAAAGGATGAAGAAAATTATAAGTTCAATCAAAAAAGAAATTTCAACGCCATTGGCAGTTCATTGCCATAATGATTTTGGTTTGGCTGTCGCCAAATACATTGGCGGCGATAGACGCAGGAGCAATTTTGCCGCATGTTACTGTAAATGGACTGGGGGAAAGATCAGGAAATGCTGATTTAGAGCAAGTGATTATGGGGGCAAAAATTTTGCATGATATTGAAAGTAATATAAAAATAGAAAAAATTTATGAAACCAGCAAGTTAATTGAACATTTATACGGCATAAAAATTCCTCCGAATTTTCCATTTGTTGGGGATAATGCCTTTGCGCACGAGGCAGGGATTCATGTTGACGGTGTTCTAAAAAAAGTTGAGAACTATGAACCAATAAAACCGGAAATGGTCGGGGCAAAGAGAAGGATTGTTTTAGGAAAACTTATAGGAGCACATGCGGTTGAAAGTAAATTGCAGGAATTCAAATATAATTTTTCAAAGGAACAAATTTTAGAAATAACTAAAAGAGTTAAGGATTTGGGAGACAAAGGAAAGAAGGTTACAGAGCAAGATTTGTTGGCAATTGCGGATGATCTATTGGGAAGAAAAAGAAGTGAAAAGATCAAACTTGTTGATTTACGGGTCTATGATGATTATGGAAAAAAGCCATTTGCGTTTGTAAAATTACAAATTGATGATAAAGAAAAAATTTCAACGAGCGAATGTGTAGGTGTTGTTGACTCTGCTCTAAATGCAATAAGAAATGTTGAATATAAAAATATTAAAAACATAAAACTTGAAGAATATCATTTGGATGCGATCAGTGGTGGAAGTGATGCCCTTGCGGAAGTGACAATAAGAGTTGGTGATAGGAAGAGAAGCATCGTTGCAAAAGGAGTTCATGAAGATATAGTAATGGCGAGTGTTGTGGCTTTTATTAACGGATTGAATATTATAATAGAATAAAACATTTGGAAATTTCAAATTATTTTTTCTTTGGTTGTTCATTTGGAAATTTCAAATTATTTTTTCTTTGGTTGTTCATTTGGAAATTTCAAATTATTTTTTCTTTGGTTGTTCATTATAAAATTTTAAAAAATGCAGGAAAATTCAGAAGAAGAAAAGGAAAAGTTGCACGATCTGGTGAAAATTGGTCTGCGGATAGACACTTATGATGATATTTTTTCTGATTTTGACCCTCGCCCCTATTCTAAGAGAAGATTGTCAGATGACTTTTTATATGAATTGAAAAAGGCGGTAAAATTTAAGCCCTCTGGAGAGGTAGAATTAAAAATTTTGGTCCCAAAAGGCAAAAGAAATTTCACGAACGAAAAGGCAATAAAGGAAAGAATAACCGAGTTCTTTGATGTAACTTTTAGTCATACGAAAAAGGAAATAGATAAAATTTTTAAGGACGGATTAAAATTTGTAAGTATAGGGATATTTTTAATGTTCATTGCCTCATATTTGCTTTTAGAACATCCTCAACAAAATTTTATTGTAAATTTTTTCATTTTTCTTTTAGAGCCTGCCTCATGGTTTTCATTTTGGGAGGGCCTAAGGCAAATCGTATTTGAGACAAAAGATAAAAAGAAAGAATTAGAATTTTACAGTAAAATGTCAAATGCAGAAATAGAATTTCTGGAATATTAATAAATTTTTGAAATAAAAATTTCTAATATTTGTGGAGAAAAATAGAAATAAAAAATAAATAAAAAAATAATAACACCAATAAGGGCAAATAAATAAAAATAACAACAAAAACAATAAACAACAAAATTTACTCATAAACACTCTTTGTTGTTTCAATCGTCAATCCGATTAAATCGTCCGCCTTTGTAATAAAATAAATTTTCCCGAACTTTTGAAGTTCTTCAACAGCTGGATTTTCCTTTGCCTGTCCCTTGTTATAAGCATTACACATTATAACCAGAAAATTTTTCTTTGCTGCATCTTTCAGATATTCAATTTCGTTCCAAAAATTTTGTATCTGGGCGTCTGTAAGAACTATAATAAGTGAATTTTTTCTTTCTGAAATTTCTTTTATCGCCTTTCCGGGAATACATGTATAAAGTCCGTAATGATAAATCAGGGTGTTTTCTATCTTTTCAACATCATCTGTCCAGTCCTGCTGAATGAACAACGGCTTGTTATCTTTTCCGCTGAAATTTATTACCGCAACCTTTGCACCTTTGTCAATTGCATATCTGTATGCTTTAAATGCGGCAAGACACGCAAAAAATGTCTTCGTTCCTCTTATATGCTCGCCCATAGAATACGAAGAATCAATAACAATGAGTAAATCAGGAACCTTCTTTTCTTTAGGGGTTATTTTTCCTTCCTCATATTGTCTTTTAAATGTAGTCAGTCCGGGAATTAAATAATTTGACAGCGATAAAGAGTAAATAAGATCCATTTCGCTTATCGGATCTTCCAATCTCCATTTTGTCGGAGATATAGCATATTCTGTTTTGTCATATTTCTCAATATGTTCAATTTCTATTCCGTACGCCTGATCTCTGTACCATTTTTTAATTGCCTCGCTATCCTCGGTTGTAATTCCTATTGCCTTGAGAACTTCCTTGTATTCTTTAATATCATTCTTCTCTGCAATTTTTTGTAATGATGTATTGTCTTTTTTTTGCTGAAGCTCTTCTAATGACCGGTAAAAATAATAGTCATAAATTTCGAAATTTTCTGTTTGTCCTTCTTTTCCTTTGGTTTTATCTTCATTTTTTCCGCCTTTGCCTTTTTTTTCATTTTCTTTCTCTTTCTCTTTCGCACCATTTGCTTTGCCGATTTTTGATGAAAGTTCTTTAAGAAATAACTGGATGATGCCTTTCTTATTTTCCTCCTTGTTCTTTACCTCTTTCTTACTTGCCTCTTCCTCTAAAAATTTCGCTATATAATAAGTCGTGTGATAACAATAAGTAGTCCATAAATTTCTTCTGGAAAAATTTTTCATCTCGCCGAGCAAATCACATGCCTCCTTTATCTCTTCTGGAAATGAAAATTTAAACTTATAATTCCATAAATTTCCCAATGTCTGAATAAGAATAAGATAAATTTTTGGAACGCCTTTGTTTACATATTCATTTTGAATCTTTTGAAGTTTCAGTTCGTGATAAAAAAAATGTCTGGTTCTTTCTTGTTTACTTTTTGCCTTTTCATATCTGAAATTTTCAGCAACCAAATCAGTGAAGAAATTTACGGCTAAATTTATTTCCTTAACATCAATTTCATCCGAATTATGGTATTTTTGCAGCGCTTTTCTTGCAGATAATATTAACTCTCCGACTGTTTCCATCGTTCCCGGGCAAAAAATATAATGGCAGATTTCGTGTTCAAAAAAATTTTCCATAAAAATTTGCCTGTTTTCGTAGTCGGATGGCAAATCAGCAATGTTGAATCCGATTTTGTAATTCTCTATGAAAACCCTGCGGACCTCCCCATAAGTTATTACTGGTTCAGGAATCATGGGATAATACCATTTCTTTCTTAAATTTTTCCATATATTTTTTATTTCCGAATTTATGTTTAAAGTTTCCATATCTTATCATTATCCGCATTTAATATTTTCGTATTTTATCCTTCCCTGACAATTTTATCAATTAAAGCAAATGCATCAGGTAAATTTACATTGTTGTCGTTATCCAAATCACAATATGACAAATAACTTAAATTTTTCTCTCTGTTTAAATATTCAAGCATTTCAACCAAATCAAAGATGCTGGTTGCTTTGCCGGTATTCTGACATCCAATTGTATTGGCGTCATTCCATCCACCGGCATTGCCGCAATAATTGTTATCTCCAACACTTGAAAGCCAATCACCTGAATCAAAGTCCAATTGTGTATTTCCGCAGACATAATTGCTGTTTATTGTTGAATTTGACGCATTGGAGAAAATTCCAACTGTATTATTTAAAATTTCGTTTCCCTGAATCGTGTTATTTGTATTTCTCTCAAAGCAACCAATGCCGGGATGGTCGCAGTTAGAAAGCGTGATTCCGTTTTTATTATTTGAAATTTTGTTGTTCAGAATTTCATTGAAATTTGAACCCCATAAAAAATGAATTCCATCATGTCTATTATTATCTGCTGTGTTGTTTGTTAATGTGTTGTTTGAAGAATGCCGTAACATAATTCTCCCACTCCCCATATTTGAATTTGCTGTGTTGTTTGTCAAGGTGTTGTTGTTTGAGGAAGAATCTAAAGAAATTCCAAAAATATTTAAGTTTGCTATGTTATTCGACATTGTATTATTTACGCACAAATATAAATAGATTCTTCCTTCATAATTTGAATTTACTGTGTTGTTTAATATTCTGCTATTTGTTGTATGGACAAGCAAAATTCCGTGGGAATTTCTGGTTAAATTTAAATTTTTAAGAGTTATGTTATCGCAGGAAATTAAAGCAACAAATTCATCATCGCTTGATTCGTTAATTTCTGATTTTGCACAATCTTTTAAATAATAAATTGGTTTGTTATTAACTATATTTGATTTGTCTATGTCTTGATAATAATGAGAAATTTCTGACTCGTAAATGTTAAAATTGAATCTGTTGTTAGCAAAGGTATTATTTCTTAAAATGTTGTTTATGGACTGCTCTAAATAAATTCCAAAAATGTTTGAATTTGCGGTATTGTTTGTTAATGTGTTGTTTGAAGAATCACTTTCTAAATTAATTCCCATCCAATTGTTTGAATTTGCGGTATTATTTACCAAAGCATTATTTGAAGAATGTTCTAAAGAAATTCCTCCATAATTCCCACCATTATTGTTTGTTGTGTTGCTGGTTATGGTGTTGTTTGAGAAAGAATATAAATAAATTCCATAAATTCCATAACTAACATTATTATTTGTTGTGTTGTTTGTTAATGTGTTGTTTGAGAAAGAATATAAATAAATTCCCCCATAAAATTGAGTGATTACACAGTTTTTTATAGTGTTGTTCTGCTTGTCCCTCGTATGGATTGCATAATTAGCGAAATAGTAAGGATATCCTTTAATCACATTTCCCTGACAGTCAAATGTTTTATTTGTGAAATTTTCAGGATCATCAATACATGTTCCCTGTATATCAGTTATACTTTTATTTAACTTTGCTGTGCAGCTACAATTTGCATTATCATTTAAAGCATTTGTGCAATCGCTGCAAGAATCACATTCACATACTCCTCCTCCTAAATTACTATAAGCAAACACATTCCCGCTTGCTAAAAAAACCAAAACGACAGCAAATAGTCCGGCCAAAACAAAATTTAAAACATTTCCATTTCCGAAATTTTCATTCCCTCTTTTGGTTGTCATAACTTTGTTTTTTGTTTTCATCTTCCATTACCTGATTAATCAGACCTTTAAATTTAAACATTTATTATGTATTTTAATTTATTTGTCCATTTATTAATTAATATAATCTTCACAAAAAATAATTCAAAATAATTTCAAACATTTCAAACATTTCAAACATTTCAAACATTTCAAATGGAATTTTCGGAAAAAATTTTAAAACAGGCAGAGGAAATAAACAGCAGAATGGTCTTTAATTTAGATGTTGAAAAAGGTATCTCCATTTTAGATGAAATTTGCCCATATATTGCCGCCTGTAAGATAAATCGCACGCTTACAGACATGAGCGGCATGAATTTTGTTAAAAATTTAAGAAAAAAATATCCTGATTTGGTTTTTATTGCGGACTTTAAAATTGCAGACATTCCTCATACAAATGAGGTACTCTCAAAAAACGCCGGACAGGCAGGATTTGATGCCGTAACGGTGCAGGCATTTGTCGGAAGCGATGCTATAATAGCAGTCCAAAGAAATATAGATGTCGTTCTTGTTGTGGCAATGTCCCACGAAGGAGCAAAGGAATTTATAAGCGAGAATGTCAGGCAATTTTGCAACCTTGCCTTAAATTTAAATATTGATGCTGTTGTTGCTCCTGCGACGAGAACCGAAGAGATAAAAACAGTAAGGGAAATTTTAGAAAACAAAGCAATTATACTCTCTCCTGGTGTTGGGGTGCAGGGAGGAAATTTTGGGGATGCAGTAAAAAACGGAGCGGACTTTGAAATGGTCGGAAGGACAATTTACGATGCAAAAAATCCAAAAGAAACTGCAAAGGAAATTTATGAAAAATTACCTTTTAAAAAATAAAAAAGAAAAAAAAGAAATAGTAAAAGGACTAAAAATATAAAATTTTCATCTGAATTTTCAACTCTGTCAAGGCAATTAAATTTTATTTTTTCTTAAACATCTTTCTTAATTCAGCTCCGACCTTTTCAATTTGTATGTCTGCCTCTTCCTTTCGCATCCGGTTTAAATTTTTCATTCCTCCTTTGCATTCATTTACCCATTCATCTGCAAATTTTCCGCTCTGAATTTCTCCCAAAATTTCCTTCATTGTATTCTTTGTGTGTTCATTAATAATCCTCTTTCCTCTTGTTCTTCCGCCATATTCTGCTGTATTTGAGACCTTATCCCACATATTCTCAATTCCACCTTCCTGAATTAAGTCAACTATAAGCTTTAATTCATGACATGTTTCAAAGTATGCAATTTCCGGCTGGTAACCTGCTTTAACAAGTGTCTCAAATGATGCCTTTATCAGTTCTGCTGTTCCTCCGCATAAATCAGCCTGCTCTCCAAACAGATCTGTTTCTGTTTCTTCCTGAAATGTTGTTTCTATAACTCCTGCTCTTGTTGCTCCTATTGCCTTTGCAAATGCCAGGGCCTTGTCTTTTGCCTTTCTGCTGGCATTTTGATAGACTGCTATCAATGCGGGTGTTCCAAAGCCCTCAGTGTATGTTTTTCTAACCCCTGCACCGGGTGACTTCGGAGCAACCATTATCACATCAACATTAACTGGGGGGACAATTTTCTTAAAATGAATATTAAATCCGTGTGAAAACATCAGCGTTTTACCTTTCTTCATATATGGCTTTATTGACTTTTCATATACCTCTGCTTGTGTTTCGTCAGGAATTAAAATATGAATGATGTTGCCTTTTTTTGTTGCTTCTTCTATTGAAACCGGATTAAATCCGTCTGCAACCGCCTGATTGTATGTCCTGCTGTTATTTGTCCGCAATCCTACAACAACATCTATTCCTGATTCCTTTGCATTTAATGCCTGTGCCCTTCCCTGAATTCCGTAGCCAATAACTGATATAGTCTTTCCTTTAAACACACTCATATTTGCATCCTCATCATAATATATTTTTGCCATTTTTATACACTTTTAATTATATATTTAACTATATACTTTTAATTATTCTGATTTTATTTTAAATTTTAACAAAATAAATTAGGTTTTCATAACAAATTTTATAACATTTTTTGTTTATAGTAAGTTTGTCATTTCAAAAATTTTACTAATATTATGTGCCAAATAAAGAGGAACATAAATTTATAGAAATTTAATTAAAAATGTAACTATTCAAAGAGTACAAAAATTTACCCGCGATTTTCAAAACGCAAAGTTTTGAAAATATGAGAGCGAAGCGAACTTATTTTAAAATCTCAAAGATTTTAAAATATCCGAACGAAGTGAGGTTATTTTCAAATTCGCGGAGAATTTGAAAAGACACGAACGAAGTGAGCGTATTTTCAAAACGCACAGTTTTGAAAATATACTGAAAATCTTTGAGATTTTCAATCTTTAAAAATCTTTGAGATTTTAAAATACTAAAACCATTGGTTTCAATCTTTAAAAAATCTTGGGATTTTTTAAATACTGAAAACTGCAAGTTTTCAATCTTAAAAATCTACAAGATTTTAAAATACTAAAAATCTACAAGATTTTCAATCTTAAAAATCTACGGAATTTTTTAAATGAGAGCGAAGCGAACTTATTTTCAAAACGCAAAGTTTTGAAAATACACGATTTTTAAAATCATAAAGATTTCAAAAAGACACGAACGAAGTGAGTGGAACAAAATGGGCGTAAAATTTCAACAAATACAAAAAAAATCAAAAAATTTACCCTTAATTTTTTAGGTGGCTGAATAGTTACAACATAAATTTAATATCTATGAATAGTCACTCGAAATTTCGTATAATAAGCAAATTTTGATAAATTTTTATATGGACAAAACAAATAAGAATAAAGTAGATATTAAGATTAAGAATAATGCAGACAATACTGTTGATGAATTTGTAAAGGATAAATTTAGAGAAGCAGAAGGTAAGAATAATTTCGAAGAGAGTATGCCTGATGACAAAATAAAGTCGCTGGCAGAGAAATTTATCTCCCAGAAGAAGGATGCTATTTTAGATGTTGCAAAAGACTATCCAAAAAAAAAGTCCCTGCTCGTTGATTACTCTGAATTGGTTAAATTTAATGCTGAACTATGCGATGAACTGATTGACTTCCCGGATAAAGTAATAAAAATTTTTGACGGTGTAGTTAATGCACAAAACATCCCAGTAAATTTTGAGGGAGAAGTCCGGTTCCATGTCAGGTTTGCATTACCAAAGGGCTTTACCGTGAAGATAAGAGATGTAACAAGCGAATATATAAATAAATTTTTTGGCACGGATGGGGTTATTACAAGAGTAAGTGATGTTCTTCCGAAGGTTTATATCGGTGTTTTCCAGTGTCCAATATGCGAGTGGAAAAAAGAAATTGAGCAGGAAAAAACCCGCAAGTTAATTGTGCCTTCTGTATGTGGCAACTGCAAAAAAGCAGTCAGATTTAAATTGCTGCCGGAAGAAAGTAAATTTATAAATATTCAGCGACTGGAAATTCAGGAGCCGTTAGAGCTGCTTAGAGGGGGTGAAGAGGCCAGAAAGATAGAAATCTGGCTGACGGATGATTTAACCGGAAAGGTCCTGCCCGGAAATATAATAAATGTGGCAGGAGTGATGAAATTAATTCCTCCAAAAGATATAAATGATGCTGTTTACAGGAAATTTATTGATGCAAATAATGTTAATGTCGTTGATAGGGAATTTACCGAGGTTGATTTATCTGAAGATGATATTAAAAAAATAAAGGAATTTGCAAAGTCTCCGGATATTGCCAGAAAATTTATTGACTCCATCAGCCCGACGATATACGGATACAGGGAAATAAAAGAGGCGCTCGCATTGCAGTTATTCGGGGGGAGCAGATTTGAACTTCCTGATAAAACAAAAACAAGAGGAGAAACACATTTGCTGTTAATTGGCGACCCTGGTGTTGCAAAGTCAAAACTGTTAATCGGAGTAAGTAATATTGCGCCAAAGAGTATATATGTCAGCGGGAAGGGTACATCGGCAGCTGGGCTTACGGCGACTGCTGAGAAGGATGAATTTGCAGAAGGTGCATGGGTGCTGAAAGCAGGGGCGTTGGTGTTAGCATCGGGAGGATTGGCATGTATTGACGAATTTGATAAAATGGAAAGTGAAGACCGTGCAGCAATGCATGAGGCATTGGAACAACAGACAATATCAATAGCCAAGGCAGGTATCGTTGCAAAATTTAAATCCGAGACCTGTGTACTCGCAGCGGCAAATCCCAAATTCGGAAGATTTTCAAGCGAGAAGGCAATTTCGGATCAGTTTGATGTTCCTCCAACACTGTTGAGCAGATTTGATCTGATTTTCCCAATTAGGGATGTGATAGATGCCTCACAGGACCAAGGTGTTGCAAGGTATGTGCTTATGGCATATACTGGAAAGAAAGAAGAACATCTCATTCCACAAATTGATGTTGAGTTTGTAAGAAAATACATCGCTTACGCAAGAAAAAATCTAAACCCTGTATTAGGAGAGGCGTCGCAAAAGAAAATAGAAGAATTTTATCTGAAGTTAAGGCAGGAAAGCAGCGGAGATGTGGTACAAATCACTGCAAGACAGCTTGAGGGATTAATACGACTAAGCTGTGCGAGTGCTAAAATGAGACTGAAAGATGTTGTTGAAAATGAGGATGTTAACAGGGCAATCCGTCTGACAACATATTCAATGAATCTTATTGCAAGAGATAAGACAACCGGAAAAATAGATGTTGATATAATAACGCATGGTCCTAAAGAAAAAAGAGATAAAATAAGAATCATGTCAGATATACTGGAAGGTCTTACAGATAACGGAAAGAAACATTGTATGGTGGAGGACTTCGTTAAGCAGGCAAATGAGCGGGGAATTAACGAAAAAGATGCAAAAAATTTTATAGAAAATGCGAAAAAAGAAGGACGAATATTTGAGCCAAAGAACGGACAGATAGGAATGATTGCATAAATTTATTCAAAATTTCTATATGTATTTCAGTCGTCTTTTTTTCCTTACGACTCTTTCCTTACGACATCCTTTCCATATGCTTTCGGAATAACTTCAATTTTTCCGTTAAATTTTTTTTGTGTCTCTTTTCCGCTGAAAAACCTGTCTAAAAATACAGCTAATGCAGCAACTTCACTGTGCGGCTGATTTCCTATACCTACATTGTAATCCACGATAAAATACACTTCTGAATCAACTTTTTGACCGCCGACAATTATAAGTAAATTTTTGTTTTTACTTTCGCTTACTTTATCTGAAATTTCTTTAATAATATCATCAGCATTCAGTCCATACATTGTTAAATGAACTTTTGTGCCATCAAAATTTTTTATAAATTTCCTATAATCGCTGGTAAAATTTACCTTAAAATTTCCCCCCCATTCATCTGTAATCCGTTTAACGCTGCCCTCTACCCGTTCATCCCTAACATCAAAAACAACCTCATCTGCTCCGAATGCCCGTGCAGTTAAGCATATATGTGCTGAAATTCGCCTGTCTCTCTCAAAGCGGTGTCCAAGTCGCAAAACGGTAATCATATTTTTTTAAGTGTATTGGTATATTTTTTTACATCATTCTCTGTCAGTAACATTCGCCCTGATAACCGGCATTATTTTCCCGCATACTTTTCTTTAATTTCTTTGAAGTGTTTCCCTATCCATTTATTTTTAAATTGGAATTAATACTAATTATAAAGGTATTATTAAATTTTTAAGATGCACATCCTTGCATTAACCTTTGAATATCCTCCTGCACAGACAGGCGGACTGGGAACAATTGTCCAGGATATTTATAAAAACATAAATAAAAATTTTGGAAACATAGATAGGAAAATTTATGTAAGCTTGGCAATGCCTGCACAGGGCTTGCAGAATGGATTTAAAAATATAGAAATACTAAAGAAGGAGACAGAGTTTGATATCCGGTTGAGCAACAGAAAACAGCATATTGAAGTAAAACTGGCATCCGATTCCTTAAATCCAAATATTCCGATTCATCTGATATGCGGAGCAGAATTAAATGAATGGCAATGTTATGCGTCTCTTCCCCAGAAAATTGCATTGTTTTCAAGAGCAATTCCAATGTTTCTTGATCATTTATTCTGGAACCATTATGATGTTGATTTGATTCATATCAATGACTGGCATTGTGTTCCAGCGGGAGTTATGGGAAAATTAAAGTATGCAAAGCAGCAGAAAATACCTGTGCTTTACACAATCCACAGAATCGGAGAAAAAGAATGCGTTTATGATGTCCATTTTCTTGACTGGATAAAATTTTACGAATATGATGATATAAGCAAAATTTCATATTTTTCCGGCTTTGGATGGGGGAAATTTTCAATTGAGGCGTTGGGCTGTTATTATGCGGATAAAGTAAATACCGTCAGCAGGAGTTATATGTCTGATATATTAAATTTTATGGGTAAATTTCCGCAAAATCAGCAAAATACAGCAAACAAAACCACTTATGTTTTTAACGGTATTGAAAAATTTCATAATTTTAATGTGGGCGAAAAGAAAAAGGAGAGGAAAATTTTTCTTGATTCTAATAACTTAAACGACGGCATAGTTGTATCATTTGTCGGAAGATTTGACAGAAGGCAGGGAAAACCCGGGGCATTGTTGTGGGCAGTTGAAAAATTTTTTGGGAAAGGCGGGGACTTAAGCAGGGCAGTGAATGATGTTATAAAAAATGTGCGGTTTGTAATAAAATATTCTGGTGGGGATGCGGATTTGTTAAATTACGCAAATTATCTGCAGGCGAAATTTCCCGCAAATGTGAAAATTTTAAAGGGATGGATTTATCTGGAAAATTTATATAAGGCAAGCGATATATTTGTCAATGTGCCGGATTTTGAGCCGTTTGGACTGACAACCCTGGAGGCAATGGATAGCGGGGCAATCGTTATCGGGACCGAAGTTGGTGGAATCAGGGATATGATAAACGACTTTTACCGGAAGTGGGATTTTGCAGACGGAATGAAAAATGATAATATCACTGGTTTTTGGACATTGAATGACAGCGAAGCACTGGCAAATAAAATTTTAGAGGTATGTATTTTGGTCAAATCAGGAGAAATTTTGAGCGGGTTTGGCAAACATTCGGAGCAGTATAAAAAATTTATGGATTCAATTCCTGCTGAATACGGCAAATTAAAGGAGGAAATTTTAAAAGAGCCGTTTTTGGCAAGTATAATGATGCACAATTCAATGGCAAGGGCAAAAAAATTTTCTATTGAAGAGACAGCGAAAGGGTATGCTAAAATTTATAAAAATTTAACAAACTTTTCCAATTTCAAATCTAAAATTTGATTATTAATTAGTGTCCATCCATAAACTCGTAATTTTACTGAAAACTGCAAGTTTTCAATCTTTAAAAATCTGTAAGATTTTAAAATACTAAAAATCTGTAAGATTTTCAATCTTTAAAAATCTGTAAGATTTTTAAATTGTCAAAAACATAATAATTTACCTTGAAAAAGTTAAAATTTTTTTTCAAAACTTTATAGTTTGTGGATGGACACCAATGCGGGCAAAAACATACTTCAATTAAACCTGTTGGCCCCAGCATCAAAGTTGAGTCAGATAGATGAATTTCAGAATCTTCAATACCTGCAGAGATAAGAATGACTTTGTTAATTTTAATCGTTTTTGAAATTTTTAATTTGCAACAACTCTAATAATTTGTAAGTATTATAGTCATTTTGACATCTTTTGGTAGTATTGTTTTTAGGTGCTGGCCCACTAAAATTGGGATAATTATTATATTTGTTTTTTTTTACTAATATTTTTATAAGTTATAGGACTTACTTATATTATTTTGTAAATGAACATAAAAAGTCAAGAATTCATATTTGTTTTGTGTAGGTCTTGTAATGTTTAAAATTAAATTTATAATATCCAATTTTAATTTTTAAGCAGATTTTTAAAAAATATATCACAAATTAATTATCCCAACTTAAAGGGATGAGTACCGAGCATTCTCTTTGTGATATATGTGGTGCAATCTCTTTTTATGCCGAGCCGAATTTCGGACAACATCATGCGGATAAAAGAAGTTGCCGAAGGCAATTTGGGCGAAGCGTAGCAAAGCTCTTTATCTGTTGTTGTATGACACGAAGGGCAAGGTTGCGAAGCAACCGCAGAGTTCCGAACCCCGCCTAAATAAACTATCATTTTTACCAATGCATCTTTCCTTCAAGGAATTTACTAATTCCTTGCTCCTTGATTTTTCTAAGATTCTTTATGTGTGCCTCTCCATGAGTTGGTTTTAAGAAATCTAACTTTTTACAAGTTTCAAATTCATCACACTGCCAACAACCTTGTATATTTTTCTTCTGACAACACTTTCTAATTTTGCAAAATGGCGGTCCTCCTCCACCTCGACAAGCTCTTTTACACCTGAATTTAACCATAGCACCTAAAACTTCGTAACACTGATGATAATTTTGAAATTCTTTTGAGAACTTTGAGAATTCCATGTAATTCTGATTAAGTTTTGCTTCTCTTAACTTTTTTCTCAAATCTCTAGCTAAGTTAGCAATCTCACCTTTATAGAAAAAACAATCACCACAATGAAGTCCACAATATGCAACCAAATTTTTATCTTGTTTACTCATTTTGCTACACTTCCTGGACAAATAAATCTCATCTTGCACTTTTCACAAGATTTTTTATGGATAAAGAAGTTTACACCACTCAAAATAATGAATATGACTAGTAACAGGCTGAAAGTTATGGAAAACCAGTTTAATGTCAAAACAATAATCATTCCAATGAGTGGGAAAAACATTGCCAACATCCATGACATACCTGCAAGTTTTCCACCAAATTCATAGTTCCCGGAATTTTTCTTGAATAAACATGCTGCTAATTTCCCCCATCCTGTACCACAAATTTTTCCATAATAGAAACAATGCGTGCATATATGTTTTCTTAAAACAAAAATGAGCATTACGGTAATAAAGGTGATAAAAATAATTGAAACTATAGGAACATCTGCGATTTGTAGGGGATACATCCCAATAAAAGCAATTGCAAAATAAATCACAAAAAACAAATTCTGTCCAACAGCACCTAATAATGAATATTTCTCAAGACCTTTTTCGTATAATTTCTGTTGGTTCATATTTTTAATCTCCTATTAAATTATTTTTGCCGTTTGAGTATTTTCCTTTTTAAAAAGGCGGTTTCGGAATTTCAGATAACGACTCCGGCATAAAAGAAGCCCAGCCCTCTATACATCTTGATTTTATTTCTAAACTACCGAAAGCACCAATAATCATGTTTCTATCTTCCAATTTTTGCTCACGGATTAGATGGCTGGGGCAGAGTTCCGAACCCCACCTACTATTTCATGTTATATCTTCCTCCTCTCTAAGTTTTAGAGACGCCTTATGCAGGCTTTTTATTAACGATGGATGGAACGCACGATATTTATCCACCGGCACTGCATGTGATTTCTTGGTGCACATTTTAAATAAAAATATTAATTTACTAATTAAATTTTGGATATTAAGTTCAAAAGTTTCCCATTTCAATTTATAGTTCTTGTTATCAATTTTATTTGATAATCCCTTTAAATTGGGATAATTAATTTGTGAGATATTTTTTAAAAATCTACTAAAAAAATATTTTTTTAGTAAATAAATTTTTCGATCCTGTAAAGAGGAGCCAAAGACATCAAATATCTTTGAAAATATCATTTAAAAATCCCAGGACTTACGCATTCTAAACTTTTTTAATATAATTAATTAAATAGATTAATTAGTGTCCATACATAAACCCATAATTTTTGTCAAAAACATAATAATTTACCTTGAAAAAGTTAAAATTTTTTCAAAATTTTATATTTTGTGGATGGACACTAATTAAATAGATTATAAAATAATATATTCAGGACTTACGCAAGGCAGATATGAATTCTTGACTTTTTATGTTCATTTACAAAATAATCTAAGTAAGTTCTATAACTTATAAAAATATTAGTAAAAAAACAAATATATAATTATCCCAATTTTAGTGGGCCAGCACCAAATATTGATGTTCAAAATAAATAATCAAAACTTGAAAAATTCACTATAATGGGAATTCAGAATCCCTGATTAATAAATGCCAAAAACATGATCAAAAACCATAATGTCCTAATGCTCAGCGGTAAAGGCGGCGTTGGAAAAAGCACAATATCAGCAGCAATTGCACTTCATTTTGCTTTAAAAGGAAAGAAAACACTGGTTCTTTCAACAGACCCTGCCCCGTCTTTATCCAACATATTCGGCATAAATTTATCCAACAAAATTTCAGACATCAAAGAAAATCTTTACGGAATTGAAATTTCAGGCGATGAAATTATAAAAAAATGGAAGGAAAAATTTGGAAATGACATTTATGCGGTTATGCGTGCCTTTGCTGATGTTGATTACAGTATTGTTGAATATATAGGAACTGCTCCCGGAATTGAGGAAGAATTTATGCTTGATTATATTATGAAGATTGCAAAAAGCAAAAATTTTGATATTATTATCTGGGATACGGCACCGTTGGGAAATACATTAAAACTGCTTTCTATGCCGTCTAAATTTATCACACATTTAAATTTTGCAACAAAGGTTTATACGAAATTTTATAAAAAAAATTCAACAAAATCAATATATGAAATCATTGACGAATGGAAAGTCCTTTCGGAGCAGATAACTAAATTTCTCAAAGAAGATGTCTGTCTTATGGCTGTTTGTATTCCTGAAAATCTGGCTGTTTATCAGACAAAAAAACTGCTTTGTGAGTTTAAAGAGCACAACATAACAGTTCAGAAGGTTATTATCAACAATGTTATCCGGAAGGATGTCTGCGACAGTAAATTTATGCTAAAAAAGTTTGAAATTCAAAAGCAGTATATTGAAAAAATAAAAAATGGACACGACGATGTTGCTGAAATTTCTTTATTTGAAGAAATAACAGAGGAAAATTTAATTAAAATTTCAAGAGAAATTTTTAAGGATGAAATTTGACTTAAAATAAATCAGTTGCACAATTTTTCTCTTTATTCCACAATTTTATTTTTTTTATCTTCTCAATATCAAAATTTTCTTTTGTTGCTATTTCAAAACTTGTTTTGAAATTTTCGAACGAAGTGGTGTGAAAAATTTATCCTTTGTCAGAATGATAAAAATTTCCCGCGTCAGAATCTATATAAGTGTATTATTTTATATAAGTCCCTTTTTCTATAAATATCCTTAATTAATTCCTTTTTCTCATTTGCTTAATGACATACATTTGGTGGGATAATTTATTTTGATTTAAATTTTAAATGAACTTGCTCAATAAGTGTGGGTAAATTGCCCTCGTACCTACATAAAATAAGAGCGGATTGCCTCCAAATATTGAGCAAATACGTTTTTATCAATAATTGCTTATAAAATCATTATGATTGTATAGGTGGGCTATAAATTTAAAACAAAAAACAGTTTTGATATTTTTTATTTTGATTGTAATTGGATAAACACTTTTAATATTTTAAATTTTTACAGTGGTTACCTTTATTTCAATTGCAGATGCAAAGCCCAAAAAGGAAATTTCGGTCAAGGTTAAGGTAATTAGCGATGTCCGGTTTACCAGCAGGGATATTTTAAAATGCCGGGTTGGCGATGAAAGTGCCATTGCGGAAATAATAGCTTGGGGGAACGAAAAAGAGAGGATGAAATTTAAAAAAGGAGATGTAATTGAAGTCGTGAATGTGGTTGTTTCTGAAAAGTCCCCCCTCTTTATATTCACAAAAAAGACCGAAGTGAAAGTGATAAATGCAGCAGACATTCCAGATGAAAAAATTTATGCCACAAAATTTATTGATGAAATTCCCGCATTCGGATATGTATTTATTGAGGGATTTGTTTCAAGGAATTTCGGCATTTACGACTATTATTGCAGGCGATGCAGGAAATTCAGCGAAGAAGTATGTTCCTGCGGAAATTTTTCCGAAAAAATTTTCAGAATCAGCGGAATATTTTCCGATTCAACATCAGACATCTTATGGACAACAAACGATGAGCGGGTTGCTGAAAAAATTACGAACCGAAAGGCAGAGGAATTGAAGGCAAAGAGAACAAAGAATAAGGGACTGGAAAATGAGAAAGAACATTGGAAAGAAATTATAAAAAAGCTTATGAACCACAATCATAAATTTTTCGGATATGGCAGCGATAAGAAATTTATAGTCGTTGATGCGGAATGTTAAAGTTTGAATATTAATTTTTATATATAATCTTATTAATAATTCCAGTAACTATTCAGCCATCTAAAAAACACTCTCGCTGTTGTTTGGATATTTACAAAACTCTGTGTTTTGAAAATACGCTCACTTTGTTTGGATATTTTAAAATCTTTGAGATTTTAAAATAAGTTCGCTTCGCTCTCATATTTTCAAAACTTTGCGTTTTGAAAATACGCTCACTTCGTTCGTGTCTTTTCAAATTCTCCGCGAATTTGAAAATAACCTCACTTCGTTCGGATATTTTAAAATCTTTGAGATTTTAAAATAAGTTCGCTTCGCTCTCATATTTTCAAAACTTTGCGTTTTGAAAATCGCGGGTAAATTTTTGTACCCCCTGTATAGTTACTAATTCCTGTTATAGTCATTTTACTGACTTTTTGCAGTAAAATGACTATACTCGTAAATTTGATAACGGTGCAAAAAGTTAGCAAATTTACTATAAA
>Ga0210046_1000904_pt1 | contig 25459 bp, 23 predicted proteins | sample CryGeyCG2114_250_FD_185461 | JGI IMG/M metagenome (GOLD analysis project Ga0210046, IMG submission 185461) | Groundwater microbial communities from aquifer - Crystal Geyser CG18_big_fil_WC_8/21/14_2.50 (SPAdes) (version 2) | ecosystem: Environmental > Aquatic > Deep subsurface > Groundwater ... | reverse complement strand
TTTTAATATTAAAGTGTTCTTTCTCTTTGTTAAGTAATCTATCCCAGTCAAATAATAAAGTACTATTCGATCCTTTTTCATAATCTTTTGAATCATAATAAGCTATATCATAAATTTGATCACGGTTAATAGAAACGTTTACTATGTTATGCTTAAAGTGGTTTTCATCCTTTTCAAAATTGTAATTTATAAATGCGCTATAATTTTCACTTCCTCTAAAGTTACTCAGATTCAATCCGGCTTCCCATCTGTAAGAAGGCACGCTGATGATAGTTTTAAGGTCAAGTTTATAACCAATTCTTTTTGTACCAAAACCATAAAACAAACCGGCTCTCCATTCTACCGGAACAATGTTTCTTTTGAGCATTTCTGGAAGAACCGGGTAAATATTTGTAGCCCACAAACCCAATCTAACTTTATCTCTTTGTCCAAAGGTAAAAGAAGGATAATAGAAATATTGATCTCCGGTTACGCTATAATTTGAATAGAGAAACGATATTTTATTTTTGCGCGGATAATAATTATTTGTTCTATCGGCGTCCAAAAGATACCAATCCGGATCAATTTCGGTTTTCATTACTTCTTCTGGTGTAATAAATTCAAATGAAGCACCATTGCTAACGAAATCATTTACTTTCCCGGTAAACTTTTCACCGCTTTTTGATGTTGCCAAAATTTCAAACGGGACGGTTATTTCACCACGATTCTTTATATAAATCGTTGTCTTATAATCTCCATTTGGCAGTTTTACACTGGAGAAATCCGATAATTCATAATCCAAAGTTTTATTGGTATTGAGCCAATCGGTAATTTGATATTTTAGCTTTTTACCGCTCATCTTTTCTAATGAATTTACAAACTCATCTGCGGAAATAGGATTAAGATTTTTGTCTTCTATTATTTTTCTAATTACCAGATCAAAGGTGTCTCTGCCAACTTCAGTTGCAAGACTTCTTAAGAAATAAAATCCTTTGTAATATGCAGCCCATTGATATAATCGACCATCAGCAAGAGAAATATCCGAGAGTGGTTTTTCCTCATAAACGATATGATCTTTTACTCTTTCTAATTCATTGTAAGTACCGTCAAGACCGAAATCCATAAAAAGAATTTTTTTCTTCAAGCTGTTATTTTCTTTTTGAGTAATTCCAATAAAGTCCGAATATGCAAAAGCTGCATATTGAGCAAAAGATTCGTTTAAAAAATAATCCGGGAAAAACATTTTACTATGTGGAAACCATTGATGAGCAACTTCGTGAACAATTGTAAAAATTCCTATATCATCAAGATTATCTATTAGCTGAGAACTTAGTAGGAATTGTCCGGGTGGTGCATAACCGCCACGTCTTTCTGTTTCAACAATTTTAAAGTCACTGAAAGGATATTGCCCGAATTTCTTTTGATAATAATTAAGTACCTTGCTAAATATTTTCACAAGAGTATCACTTTGGGTTTGATGTTCCGGGAAGAGGTAGCTGGTAATTTTCATTCCCTTATTATCGTATTCTTTAATTTTGTAAACAGCTGTGCTGATGCTTATAAGTGCCTCGTTTTTTTTTGAACAATAATAAAAGGAACGCTTGCTCTTGGCTGTCTCCATTTTTTCTAATTCACCTGAGCAAACAACATCCAGACTATCGGGAACCGTTATTTTTAAGTTGAATGAAAAATTGTTGTTCTTAAATTCAGTACTTGTACGGGGATAAAAATATGATTCGAAAAGCAGCCAGGAACTTTTAATGTCAATTCTGTTTGAGACCCATCCGAGAAATATTCCTTCATATTTAAGCTTTATAACTGTCCTATCACCTGAAGTATGTTTAAGCGAAATAATCACTTTGCTACCTTCTTTTGAAAATGTCAGGTCATTTCCATTGTAATCTTTCACCGAACTGATGCTATCACAACTTAAAAAGAGTTCCAATTTTTCTGCAAAATTTTTATTTGAGGATTTAATTGATACTTCAGCCTCTGCAATTAATTTATGCTCAACGGGCATTATTTCAAACTGCAAATTGTAGTGGGTTATTTCAAAACTCTGTGAATAAACTTGGGAATAAAAGGTAAGTAGGATTACTAGTAGTAATCCTTTAAACGAATAATTATTTTTCATAACATAAGTCCTCAATAATTGTTTTTATCCAATCATCTTTGAAGCGGCACAAATAACCGCCAAGTTTCTTACCGATTCTCAGCTATTCAAAATTATTCAAACAATGAGTCCACTCTAAAAAGCTAATTTCATTAAGTAATGCTTTTTTAGTTTTAGTGTTGAAAAAAACTGTTGATTAAATTTTTTATTGGCTAATAAGTCCAAAAAATGTTGTGTAATATTTTTTTATTTGATTTTTTACATTTATTAAATCTGTTCTTTGATATATTGACCAAAACAACACTCTTCTTGCTCTGTTTCTATGCGGTTGAAGCCACCGGTTCTACTTCTTTTGCTTTAAGATACCGATAGATCCTTCCAAAGTTCACACTTATCCCAACGGCAAAGGCAAAGATGGCTGCTTTGAAGTACACTCTGACTTTTAGCTTCCGGTTATTCATCTTTCTTGTGAACTCTGAAACGGTTGCTTCAACATTTGTCCGCAAACTTCTTCTTCCTTTCGGTATCTTCTGAATGTTTAATAAACGCTTCTTTTTTAGATATTCTGCTACGGTAAAATAATAGACTCTGACAGACTTCTTTTTTTGTAACTGACACGCTGAAGCAAAGACACATGACAAACAAATACGTAAATCAAATTCTGCTTTGAAACGCTTTCTTCCCAACTCAGCTTTAACACTTTGATTTGGACAGCTGACTGAATACTGATCTTCACTAATTTGAGTAATCGTAATTTCTACTCCACCCGGTTCTATCCCTCTTATTGCTGTTTGAATTGGCGTAATACTCTCTCAAGAAGGTTTATTCCGGTTTCAATAAAATATGCGTTAAGTTTGTTTTGAAAGTTAAAGAGCGACGCTTCGGAGAATGGGACTTCGTCTAACGTCTGCAACCCAAGAGCTGTTTTGGTCAATAAATTAAATTTTATGCTGTCCAATAATCTTTCGTAGGTCAATTTCTGTCTGTGCTGCAATAAGATTGCCGAAACCATGCAATTGACCGGAACATTAGGACGGCTGTCTATCTCTGAATATAAACAAGAGAAGTCTTCTTCTTTTATATTGCAGAAAATAAGCTCATAAAATTTTTGTTCTTCTGATGCTTGAAGTTCTTTTACCATCTTCGGAGATACCATATTCGTAAATCCAAAGATGTTGGATTGTGTATGTCTTGTGTTAATTTTGGACATTATTTTTTCTACTAAATGAGTGATTTTGTTTTCAGGAATTTATTTAAAAATCTACTCATATAAAAATTATTATGACCTTTTTAGAGTGAACTCATGAATTATTATTATATTTTTTTTCGTTCCCACTTGCAATCCATCTCCCACGATTCATCCGGTATGGGATCAAATTGATTATCTTTCAGCATTCCCCATCCTTTGGCAATTAGTTTATAATGCTCATTCAGTATCTCATTAAACCCATTTTTCGAATTATCCGGAAGCCCTTTGTAGATATTTCCCCTATCATTTTTGGTCACCTCACAAGTAATCGTCCCAATCTTTCGTTCTAATATCATTGGATTCATTGTTTTGAGAACCTCTAAATCCATTCCCTGTATATCGCTTATATAATCATCTATATACGTGATATTATTTTCAATGCAAAATTCGTAAAGATTAATAGATTGTATTTCTATTTTTTTTTCCATTTGAACTCTGCCATTTCGGAATTCATCCCAATCTTCTCGAAATGAACCCAAGGATGACGAAGCCCCATGATTATTAGAGCTTATGTTGAAAGTAACCTTTCCTTTTCTATCCGATACGGCATAGTTGAATAAATGAACATTTGGATATTTAGAAAACTTTTTAACTATGGCATCATACCTTTCAGGATTTGCTTCAAAACCATAAATTTTTTTGTAGCCCCGAAAAATTAAGCCTAAAACTCCATCTTCAGCTAGACCCACTATTATTAGTACACCCTGTTTTTTGCGGAAGGAATACTTAATTGCTTGAGACAAAAACCGCCAAGCTTTTTTGGGGTTCAATAATGCCTTAATAAATTTAGCTAACATAATATTTTTCGATTTTTGAATTAATTAATTTACGCATTCATCTTCATGAAATTGCGTATTCGTATAACAAATGGTAAAAATAACTTAAGTAAATAACTAGGAACAATTTTGATTGGATAAATATATAGCCAATAGCCTAAAGTATCACAAAAATGTAATTTAAAAATTCTATCAACTGTCACAAGATTATATGTTTCTAATTCCCCATCCAAATGACCTGTCGCTTTCAAAATGAAATACCGTTTAGCCCATGTATATTTTATTAGATTGTACTTAATTTTTTTTATTATGACTTCCTGATATCCAATATCTAACATATACCGATAAATTTTAAAGATGTCGAAAACAAAAGCATCAAAAATATTATACCCTTTAACAATTGCCATTCTATATTTTAGAAAATCTCCATTTAATATAATTGCTTTTTCCCCATACCTTATTACATCTACCAGAAGAGCAAAACCAATCAAATGAGATCCATTAAACTTATCAAATATAAATTGATCATTATCTTTGATATTTCTAAATATTGAAGAAGATATTAACGTCAGCTGGTAGTTATATATTTTAAATAATTTAAGCAATGATGTTTCAACATATTTAGCCTCTCCCCTAAAATTGAAGGTTTTCGTTGGTTTATTCAGATACAAAATTGCAATATCATCTGTGCGAAAAGATAATTTAGCCATAATAAGTCTTAGAACCCCTTTTCTAACAAAGTCATCATCAGATAATAACCATATATAGGTTCCTTTAGCAAGTTCTTTACACTTCTTAAAATTTCCAAAAAAACCAGTATTTTCTGTTTGGTAAAAATCACATATTTCCAATGAACTATAATGGTTCTTAAATTTTTCAATTACATTCTTGGTTTCATCAAGAGAACAATTGTCCGAAATTATAACTTCAATATAATCATTAAATTCCTCGACTTGAGGTAACAAATAGGATAAAGCCTCATCTAAAATTTTAGATCTATTCCAAGTCGGTATGCAAATAGATAAAAGCTTACTCATTTATAACAACAACTTCATTGACACATTATTCTCTTATTCTTTTTCATTAAGATATTCTTTGAGACCTGTGGCTAATGGTATTTTAGGTTCCCAATTGGGTAATATCGGGATAATTTCATAGGCTTGCATTACTTCACGAACTGCGTACTCTCTACCACCAATATCAACTTTAAGTTTCTTGTCAGAAAGCGACTCAACCATTTTGAACAAATCGTTCAACTTTATCCTCATCTTATCACGAACTGCATAAATATTGAATTGAGGGTTAATTTCAATTTCTAAAATTAATTTTATGGCTGTGATATATGCATTAACAACATCATCAATATGTACAAAAACCAATTCTTGTTCTCCTTGTGTTACGGCAATATTCTCATCTCTTCTAATCGCATCCCTTAGTAGGGATAATAACTTTTTTCTATTATCGAGAGGGCCATAGTTATCAAATAATTCAAGAGTTAAGATATTCATTTGATAAGCTTCAAAGTAATACTTAAGGATATCTTCAAAGGCTTTTTTTGTAGCTGCATAAAGATTAACAGGATTATAAAACTCGTTTTTATAATGCTGCCAATAAGTACCAGTATTAATAAAGTTTCTAGCACCAAAATTTCTCATCACTTCTAATAATTGAGTTCCAAAAAGAATATTACTAGTTACTAAACCATCTATATCATTTTTTTGATGCTCTCTTATGACTAAAGAAGCAATATGAATAACTACATCATACTCATTCTGATTAAATGGAACTTCAAGGCTGCTTATAGTACCGTCATAAATATAAATACTTAATTTGTTGCCCCAAATATTTTTAAAAGGTATTCTAGTATTCACTTGATTCACTATAGAAATATCATGATTCAAGTTCAATAGTTTCCGTACTAGATTTGACCCAATGTAACCTGTAGCTCCTGTTATTAGAATATTCATCCCCAATCATCCGTAATAACATTTTTTTCAAGTACACCATTTTCAATCAAAAACTTTTTAAAATTCTTAATCATTATTGGAGGTCCAGAAATAAAATAGGTGCTATGAATTCCATTTTCTTCAAATATGGATTTGATTTTTAAGATACCATCAACTTCTTGGTAAACTAGTTTTAATGAATCGAAAAAATGGTTTCGTATTTCACTTATTTCATTTTGGTAAATGTTATGTGCTTTTGATCTAAAACCAAGATAAATTTTAGGGTTTTCATACCTCATAAACTCATCAGAATTGAATAGAGATAAAAAGGGAGTAACACCCGTTCCACCCGCAATAAACACACATTTTTTTAAATTATGACCGCGTTGGAAAATATCCCCATAAGGCATTTTGAGCCAAACTTCTTTACCTCCAATTAATTCATTTACCATTCTCTTTGTAAATATACCTTTTACCGCATATGTAATTTTTATCAAATCTTCATTAGGATTACTTTGCATCGAAAAACATCTGGATTCAGGCCATTGACCAATTCCATCGAAATCATCTAAAGCAAGATGGAGAAATTGGCCCGGGAGAAACTTGAATTTTTTATAGGATGAAAAAGTAACTGAATATATATCTTCTAAAGGATTTTCTATTTGTTCAACTTTTACTCTGTATTTCCTAACCATCGCCACTAAAACTTCTCCATAAATTTGTCAACATTTTTTTGTATGTAATCCATTTTCCCCTTTGTATTACCTGGATAAGTCCCTATGAAGAAAGTATTATTCATTATATAATCAGTATTATTTAATTGTTCGGCAATTCTAAAACTTTTTCCAATGAAAGCAGGTTGTTTAATCATATTACCGGCAAAAAGATTTCTAGTTTCAATCAAGTGATTGTTTAAATAATTTGTGAGTTCATCTCTTTTAAATGGAGAATCTTCCTTAATCGTAATAATATAGCTAAACCAAGCTGGATCTGAATTTTCAGTTGCCTTTGGAAGTAATAAATATTGTTCATATTTACTAAATATTTCATTAAAACGAATAAAATTACTTTTTCTTTTTTCACAAAAATCCAGGAGTTTATCCATTTGAGCAGCTCCTACCGCTGCCTGCATATCTGTCATTTTAAGATTATACCCAATTTCAGAATAGACATATTTGTGATCATAACCAAAGGGAAGTGTTCCGAATTGCTGTGAAAAACGTTTTCCACAAGTATTATTCTCACCTCCGGCACAATAACAGTCACGGCCCCAATCTCTGAAAGATTTTAGAATTTTAGCAAGATATTCATCATTAGTACACACCGCACCCCCCTCACCTGTTGTAATATGATGAGCGGGATAAAAGGAAATAGTTGAAATATGTCCAAATGTACCGGTATATTTACCTTTATATTTACTTCCAAAAGAATCACAATTATCTTCAATTACCCAAAGATTATGTTTTTCAGCTAATTCAAGAACAGCATCAACATTAAAAGGATTGCCGAGTGTATGAGCAAGGAAAACACATTTTGTTTTTTCTGTAATAGCTTTTTTCATCATTTCTATATCTATGTCATAAGTCGGCAAAATTACATCAATAAAAACAGGTACACAGTTATTTTGAATAATTGGAGTAACAGTTGCGGGAAAACCTGCGGCAACAGAAATAACTTCATCACCGGGTTTTAGTCTTCTCTCACCAAGCTTTTCAGATGTTAATGCCGAAAAAGCCACAAGATTTGCCGATGAACCAGAATTTACAAGAATAACATTTGATACATCCAAAAAATCTGCAATTTTTTCAGCAAATTCTTCAGCAAATCTTCCTTCCGTCAACCAAAAATCAAGAGATGAATTAACGAGATTAACTAATTCTTTTTCGTCAAAAACTCTACCTGCATAATTTACACGAGTAATACCAGGTTCAAAAACAGTATTTGCAAATTTAGCTTGGTAATATTCTTTTGTTAGTTCTATTATTTTATTTCTTATTTCGATTTCAGACATTATATTTTCCTAATTATTTCAATAAGAAACCTTTTGTTCCACGAAGTTACACGAAGTAACCATTGAGTAACACAAAATATTAATTTGTCCAGTTAATATTTTTTTGTTTTGCAATGCTAGAAAATTCTTCTATTTGTGAAATTCGAGATTTATAAAAATCATTATTTGATTTAATAAAGTAACCGTTAACTGTAAATTCAACAGTTTTTTGAAAATCTAAAGTGGGTTTCCAATTTAATTCATGCATCGCTTTAGAAATATCAAGATTAAGCAACCCAGCTTCATGAAATATCTCATGATAAATTGGAGCCTCATAGGTACCTCTGCCCAGGTAAGCAATCATATTTTCTACCAAATCACGAACAGATTGATTTGTGGTTCCAATTGGTCCAAAATTCCAACCACCGCTGAAATTTTTACCTTCTGTAAATAATTTCATTGCAAGATTTAAGTAGCCGCTTAAGGGCTCTAAAACATGCTGCCAAGGTCTAGTTGATTCAGGATAACGTAACTTTAACGGTTCGTTTTTTATTATAGACTTGATAAAATCAGGTACAATACGAAATTCTGCCCAATCGCCACCACCAATAACATTTCCGGCTCTTGCGGAAGCAATGTTTGTGGTATTATTTTTATTAAAAAAAGAATGTATATAGGATTGTGTAATTAGTTCACTTGCCCCCTTAGATGCGCTGTATGGATCTTTACCTCCCATTGCATCATTTTCACGATAGCCCCAAATCCATTCATTGTTTTGGTAACATTTATCACTAGTAACATTAATGGCAACTTTTACCGAGTCAGTTAACCTAACAGCTTCAAAAATATTAATTGTACCTAATAAATTTGTTTCAAAAGTATATTTAGGATTATGATAAGATTCTATTACAAGAGGCTGAGCTGCTAAATGGAAGACGAATTCAGGCTTAATTTCTTGAAAATAATTTAATAAAAACTCGTAATCTCTCACATCACCATTTAAATGATGAATTTGATTCTCAAGGTTAGTTAAAACGAAATTATCTCCCTCTGATAAAGGTGGAAGTGCATATCCATAAACCTCAGCTCCAAGATATTTTAACCAGATAGAGAGCCAAGAACCCTTGAAACCGGTATCACCAGTTACTAATACTCTTTTTTTTTCAAAAACATTTCTAAACAAATTATTTACCAGATTTTCCATGGAGCATTATCTTCATTCCACATTTTCTCAAGATCAATTTTGTCAGAAAGTTTATCCATCGGCATCCAAAACCCTTGATGATGAAAAGCCTTCAGCTGATCCTCATGAACTAAAGTCTGCAAAGGTTTTCTTTCAAAAATTGTTAAATCATTTTCAAGATAATCAAAAATTTTAGTTTCTAAAACGAAGAAACCTGCATTTACCCAATTTCCATCACCTGAAGGTTTTTCATTGAAACTGCTTACCATACTATTTTTCTCAATATGTAATGCCCCAAATCGACCAGACGGTTGAGCAGCCGTAACAGTGGCAATTTGTTTTGTTTGGTTATGATGGCTGATTAATTTACTAATATTTATATCTGATAAACCATCCCCATAGGTCATCATAAAAGTCTCATTATCAACGTAATCTTTAACGCGTAAAAGTCTACCACCGGTCATTGTATTTAAGCCTGTATCAACTAATGTAACCTTCCAGGGTTCAGCAGTATTATGATGAACCTGAAAACTGTTTTTTTTTAGGTCGAATGTAACATCTGATTGATGAAAAAAGTAGTTTGCAAAATACTCTTTGATGACATAACCTTTATAACCAAGGCAAATAATGAAATCATTATAGCCATAATGTGAATAGATTTTCATTATATGCCAAAGAATCGGTTTTTCACCAATTTCCACCATCGGTTTTGGTTTTAGATATGTTTCTTCACTAAGGCGAGTGCCAAATCCTCCGGCTAGGATTACAGTTTTCATATTTAAATCTTCATATACGTTTTTAAATGTTAAAATTTTAATTACTATTCAAATAATTAAAACAATCTTTTAAACCTTTAATCATGTTTTCAATAGTTATAACATTATTAGTATAACTCTGAATGTTCTGTTTTATCCGTTCTTGTAATGTGTTATTTCGAATATAAGTTAATATTAATTCTGCCAATTGATCATAATCAAAAGGTTTGGCTAAAAAACCTGTTTCATCATGCTTAATATATTCTATTTCGGGACTGTGAAATGGACCTAATTTCCCTTGTGAAAAAGTAAAAACTGGAATATTGAAACAAAAAGCATGGTTCACATTTAACCCAACATAACCAGGGTTAATGACTATATCTGACAAAAAAAGTATCTTAGCTAATTCTCTCTCCTCGTATACCTCCCCATGCATTATTATGTCATTTTCAATTTTCTTCATTTTTAACAAACTGACAATATTGCTTTCTTCAGGCCCTTTTCCAACTATATGCAATTTAATTGATGTGTCTTTTAATTTTGCTTTTATTTCCAAAAAAGTCATTATTGCTTCAATTGGTTTTTTATCTTTTAGCAGTCTTCCCAAAAACAGCAAATTAAACTGAGCATCGAATTTTGTTTTTTTCTTTAAATTATCTCTTCCCTGTAATTCAAGCATTTTTTTTTGCATAAGCATAGATTGTGTATCAATTGTATTTAATGCCACAAACAGTTTTTCTTGCTCCAAATAGTTACAAAAAAGATTTTTGGTTGCATAATCATAAAATATTACAGCATCTGAAATTTTCATAAGTAATAACCGAATACGATTTTTATAACTGTCTAGATTAAACCCCTTTGTTCTATTGTAACCATGTCCCCATAAAACAAATTTGTAACCAAGAATGAACTTAAATAAAAACACAAAAATTATCGATAAAATTGAAGGATTTGCCTCATGGATAACTATATCTGGGTTTTTATTTAGAATTTCCTTAAATCCAAATATGATAAGATTGGTTGTTTTTTTACCATATTTTAAGTACTTAACTTTGATTGCGTAGTCTGCAATTTCCTCCTTTATGGTTTCTTCAATTCCCGTGTGAAGAACGGTGATTATGTAATCTCTGGATATTCTATCAAAGACTGCCTTTCTATAATGTGAGAATTGACGCTGTATAAAAAGAATTTTTTGTTTAGACATTATGATTGGTTAATATAAATTTTAATAATTAGACTTCGGTAATTTGAAATTTTATTTAAATGATAATTGTTATATTTTTTAGAAATACTAAATACTAACTAATTACTAAATCCTATAACACTGTTTAGAAAAGAATTTAGGATTTTGCCTTGACTCCTATAATTAAAATAGTAATTCGCTACAATTTTACCTTTCTTTCCTACTTGAATTGCTTCTTCATAATTTGAAAGTACTTCATCAATTTTTTTGCCAAAGGCTTTTGCATCTCCCGGTTCACTAATATAAGCACTCACTCCATTTTTTAGATAATGCTCAATTTCACCTACTTTTGTTAAAATCACTGGCTTCCCTGTCGCAAGGTATTCGCCCACTTTTGTTGGAAATCCTCCTTGGGTTTGTAAAGTATTGGGGCGTGCTAAACAAAGAGCTTTGGCTTTTAAAAGGTAATCAGGAACTAAGTCTCTCTCCAAATAGCCAATGAATTTAACTCTATTTTCTAAATTATAAAATTTAACAAGTTCAATTATTGAGGAATGAATATTACCAATAATATACAAAAAAATATATGGATGTTTGTTCTTTATATCATTGAATGATTTAATAAGAATATCAACCCCATCTTTTGTACCTTTAAAGTCACCTCCGCAATACGCTATATAATTTGATTTGTCGTTTTCTACCGACAAATCAAATCTATCCATTTCAACTGACATAGGGATATGTACAAACAATGCCTTTTCCTTTGCTTTACCTTTATAAAAATCCATTAATTTTGTCGTCATTACTATAAAACCATCAAATATTCTATAGAAATAACTCAAATAAAACCAACGATAAATAATGTGATATCTTTCTTTATTTATGAGCACCCAAGGATATTCATCAACAGTATATAAAAATTTGGCTTTTATTATTCTTGAAATAAATAAATATAAACAATTTTCAACCATGCCATATGTTGCTGCTGATATAATTACATCAATTTTTTTTGTTTTATCTTTATTGTAAACTTTTATTAAGGTTAAAACTAATCCTTTAATTGCCCATAATATCTTTAATAACTTGGAAGCTGGCCATATCATATTTTTTGTTGCGTATTCAAAATTTATTCCCTGATATGTTCCTTTGTTATTAAAGTTGAACCTATTTGAAACCTTTTTTTCAGTCGGTCTATTAATGATTACTTCAACTAAGTTGTTTGATTCTAATAAACCTTTACATAGTGATATCAATCTATTAGTTGCCGAACCTGAAATAGGAAAGCTATTAGGGTAAATAAAGATTATGTTTTTTCTCATATTTTTTGTTATTTTTGATCAACATTGATAAGTAAGGGATCGTTATAAACACACTCCATTGAAGGCAATTTTGAGAAAAAGCCAATCCAATTATCGCAAAAAATTGAAACACAACAAATTTCGAGGTAACTAAATAATGCATATTTATTTTTTTTAATGAGTTCCACATTAAAAATAAATAAGTAAAAAAAATTACTACCCCAAAAATAGCTAAAAATGATGCCAAGCCGTTTACACGATGCTGATTTCCATAGCGAAAAATCGAGAATCTAGTTTCATCAGATTTTCCCACACCAAAGATAGGATTTCTTTGCCATTCAAGAATGTCGGCGGCTGCACTAGCAAACCTACCTGCGGTTGCATTCGGATCTCGCGCTATATCAATTTGACGTACTATTTTTTCTTCTAAAAAATCAAGCTCAGTAAATGCATAAATTACAAATGTGAGAAATAGGATACTAAAAAGAATTAACTGTAATTTATTTTTAATTTTGGTATAATAAAGGCCGAAAAAAACAATTCCCAATGCAAGATAGCCTGCAGTTGAAAATGTGGTAATTATAGCAATAATAAATATGATTGTTTGCTTATCAAGCTGATATTTTTTCATTAAGAGGTTGAATATAATAGCAATAATCAAAATAATAGAATATGCCCCCCCCTCAAAAGCAAATCCAGCGTTTCGAATTAACCCATATTCCCAATGGCCTTCTGTGTTATATATTAGAATATTTTCATTTGATTCAATATCTAATTTAAGGTTTAAAGAAATCGAGTGTATAACATTGGAAAAAGATGGCAAAATATTTTCCAGTCCCCATAATATTAGTCCAATTATTGTCAATATATAAACAACCTTAACAAAGGTATCTAAAAATTTCGACCCTACAATAGAAAGTACTATAAATGGAAATAGAAATCGTATAAAAGTTCCAAATATCGACCTGAAATTTGGTTGATTTATCTCAAGTGTTATGAACTGACCTATATACATTAAAATTAATAATACAAGAATTATTATTAAATGAGTATCAAAGTTAATTTTATAATAAATTATTACGTATAGAAAAAGTATAATAGTAAGGAATGTTAATAAATCGGTATTACTTGAGAAAAAAGGTATTACTGAAAATCCAATAACCAAATAGACTAATATAAAGTCTCTTATGCGAGTTTGATTATTTTTAATAGTAGAATTCACTTATTTTTACTTTCCATATTTTGTACTTCCAATAAATCAGAATAAATTTTGTGAATTTTACTTCCATAATCTTTTAAATCACACATATTTTTGACCTTTATATGCCCAGCTTCACCAAAAGTTAATCTTTTTTGTGGGTTTTCAATTAGATGCATTATTCTTTCAGCCAAAATTCTAGGATTTTTAGGGGGTACTAAATAACCAGTTTTCCCCTCCTCTACAAAAAAAGTTGAACTCCCTGTCGCTACAATTGGTTTTTTCATAGCCATTGCCTCAATTATGTCTCTACCCCACGGATCACCAGCATCTGAGGGTCTTACATAAATATCTAATGAATCCCAAAACTCAGAAACAGTATTAGTCTGATTAACAAGTTGTACATTATCTAATAGTTTATTTTTAGAAATATATTTAATTAAATTTGTGTAAAAATCCTTGTGAAAAAATCTTTTAATATAATACCTTGTATTTGGGGATGGCATTTTAACCCCTAAAATAATACCACTAAAATTTTTAGATTTTTTTTGTAGTAGTAAAAGAGTTCTTAGAAAATTAAAATGTCCTTTTGAAGGATGGAATGAAGCCATCATACCTATCGTTACATTTTGGCTACAAATCACAACTTTTTTTTTTGATTCAAATTTAATTTCGTCAAAGTTTATTGGATTTGGAAGAATGGTAAAGTTTTTTAAATCGTCGAATGGTATAAGTTCATTGTCACTTATAGCAATTTTATGATCTGCAAAATGTTTTATTGAAAAAATTAAAAAATTTGCAACCTCATCTGTTTTTGAATTTTTTACTACTTCTCTTAAATGAATAACTGTTTTTAGCTGAGGATTAATCTCTTTTAACGGTTTTATTAAATATGCAAGTGTTGTGCTATTTATATGAACAATATCAGGATTAAGGGTATTAATTTGATTAATTAACTCATCATAATTAGCGCTGATAATCCTTCTAAATTCTTTTATTGAAGTTGAATAAGCCTGATTTGCATTAATATGAGGGTAATCAATAATTATCAATTTCTTACAGTAATTTTCTATTTCATTTTTTATCTCAGGAGAATTAGAAAATTGTGTGAAGACAAATACTTCAATATCTGAATATAATTTTAACGATTTTAATAATAATAATAAGCTCTTTGAAGCACCTCCATAACCAATTCCCGTCATTAAGTATACAATACGCATTAATTACTTAAGTTTAATCTTTCTTAAAATCAACCCTAAATTATAAATCACTTTATTGTATGAACCATAATTAAAGTGTGAAACAGGAACCTCATTCATTAATTTTTCAAATTTTTCTTCAGAGAATTCTAGCTTTTTTAGGAAATATTCTTTGTCCTCTTTGAGTATTTCAGGGGCATTAATAGGTTCACCTAGTTCAAATAAAGCATCTTCTCTTGAAATTTGCTTGGAACAAATCAAACTTGATAAGTGCGCTTTTCTTTTATCTACATTGAATTTATTCGGCAGTATATAAGATTGATAAAAATGGGTTATTTTTGACTCGTAATGCTTTCCCCCATAATTGCGCCAACCTAATTCCTTCTCAAGAATACTAATAGCGTCTTTTTTGTCATAATGCACCATGTCCAAAATATTTATAGACCTTGATTTATCAAAAAATCTATAATAAATATATTCCCAAAAACTAAGCAATGGGTATGTTTTTAATTTTAATCCACCACCAAATTTTTTGTAAATACTTAGAATATTATAGCTATCAAATTTGGGTGAATAAAGCCATGACGACGGCATGATAGATTCTGCAGCTTGATTAAAACCAATCAGAAAATAATTTAGTTTATATTTTTTCAATATCCGATGAATTGCAATGACGATTGCATTGTCGGATAATGCCTCTAAATCAATTACTGAAGCCTTCAAATAAGCCTTTTGCAAATCTTTAAATTCTTCCCAATCAATTACATGTGTAATCAAATCAATACCAAGTTTATTAACAATATTATCGATGTTCATAACGGCTAATTCAGAGTTCCAACCATTATCTACATGGACAGCTATCGGTCTTAAACCTAACACCTTAACTACAATATAAGCCAAATAGCTACTATCGACTCCTCCACTTAGACCGATTACACAGTCATATTTCTTCTTCTTACCATCTTCTTTAATTTTATTTACTATTTCATTTAATTTCTTCCTTTTTGTTTCCGGGTCAATGAAATATATTTCATTAAGTTTTTTAATAGCGTTAGTACAGTGGTTACAATATCCTTGTTCATCAAATGCAATTTGGGGATCTGTTGTATCCATTACACATCTTTTACATATCTGATATTCATTTCCCATATTACGTTACTTTCAATAATTTTTCTAATTCTTCATATTTTGGATAGCTTATCAGCACAGCTCTATGCACACCTTGAAAAACAAACATTGCGCCCGCTGAAACTGAATCCGCACCGGCATTTATTGCATCTGCAAAATGCTCTAATTTTCCTGCACCACCACTAACAATTAAAGGAACATTAGTAGTTTTAGAGTATTTTTTAACTATTTCTAAATCATACCCCCGCATCGTTCCGTCTCTGTCAATATTATTCAAAAAAAGCTCGCCACAACCGTTTCCAACTGAGCGGGTAAAGTGTTCAATTATATTAACGTTTTGTTTTTTTTTACCGGAATTTGAATAGAGCTTATAATTGCCCAAAATATCTTTTTTTATATCAACAGCAAGCACAATGCTTTGATTTCCATAAATCTTTGCGGCTTCAACAATAAGTCTGGGATTTTCATAAGCTGTTGAATTTATAATTACTTTTTCAATACCCAACTTGAATAGTTGTTCAATTTGAAAAAGTGAATTTATGCCGCCGCCATATCCAATAGGCATAAATGCTTCGGAAACTATTTCCTCAATTTTCTTATAATTTGGCTCTCTCTTTTCATTGGATGCTGTAATATCAAGGAGTATTAATTCATCAACCTCTTTGTCATTAAATATTTTTACTGCGTTTATAGGATCGCCAACATAAACAGGCTTCATAAATTTGGTTGTTTTTACCAGTCCATTATTTTTTAGTAACAAAGTAGGAATAACTCTATGCCGCAGCATTAAAAATTCTCAATAAAATTTTTTAATAATTTCATGCCAAATTTATGGCTTTTTTCAGGATGAAACTGAACGCCCATAATGTTATCCCTTGCAAATGCAGATATAAAAGGATAACCATATTCAGTTGTCGTCAAGATATCATCAGCATAATTACATACGACATGATATGAATGAACAAAATAAAATCTTGGGTCTTCATACATATCCTTAAATAAGGAGTACTCTTTTTTTTGATCAACAAAATTCCAACCCATATGAGGTATTTTAAATTTTGAAACGTCTTGAAATTTAAAGCGCTTTACTTCTGCATTAATAAGATTTAATCCAGATGATTCTCCCTCTTCACTGCTCTTTGTCAATAACTGCATTCCCAGACAAATACCTAGTGTTGGGATTTTTTCAGTATCGGCTTTGTATTTAATCAAATCAAAAAGTTCCAGTTCTTTTAGGTTGAATATTGCTTGGTCAAAAGAACCTACACCGGGTAATATTATTTTTTTTGCCTCTTTAATTTTTTCCGTATCTCTGGTAATTTCCGTCTGATAGCCAATTTTTTTAATCATATTGGCGATTGAGCCAAGATTGCCCATTCCGTAGTCTATTATTGTAATCATTGACTAGACCACTAAGTATTTTTTTTTAAACTTATTGAATTTCATCGCAGGTACATATCCATTAAATTCATAAGAATTTTTAAATTCAACACATTTTTCTTTTTCTAATTCTTTAATTTTTTTTGCTGGATTTCCACCTATTATGCAATATCCATCCGGGAATGATTTTGTAACAATTGAACCAGCACCAACAATACAAAAATCACCAAGGATAACCCCCGGTAAAATTATGCTTCCCATACCAATCCAACAATATCTACCTATTGTAACTTTTTTTGATACTTCTTTATTGTTTTGATAAACATCATGATTCGAACTAATAATCCCCACATTAGGAGCAATCTGAGTATAGTCACCAATTTCAATTCCACCAAATCCCTGTATATAACAACCTGGCATGTATCCAGGCGAAGTGTCAATGCCGATAATTATTTTTTCAGGAGCTTGTATTGTACTAAATTTTGAAGTTGGCCAATACGCCAATCTATTGTATCCAAGAATTTTTTGATTAAACCATATGCTTAATGTAACGGGTGTCTGGGTATTTTTTGTAAAATAAAATATCTTTAATAATGGAAAAAATTCAAAACTTTTATAAGCATATATTCTAAAACGATTAAATATTATTGATACTATCACATAAATTTTATAAAATAGCATTTTTTATTCCTCTCGAGAAATGGTATGACTTAACAAGATAATATAAATATACAATGCAATAAGAAATAGTATATCCCGTAATCATTGAAATGGTATCCTCAGATAAAGAATAAGAAATAGGGAAAGATAAAGTAATAAAGAATAACATGCCTATATGCCCCCAGAGGTCATCTTTTTGCTTATTAGCAATAACAAATAGATAAGTAAGTGGACTAATAGAGAAGCGCATTATAAATAACGGGACCATAATTGCAGAATATTTTCCTGCATTTCTCCATTGTTCACCAAAAACAAATGTAAATATTTCTGAACCATATAGAGCAAAAACACTAAATGAAAGAATTGATATTATTAATAAACTAAAAAAACTTTTTAAAAAAATCCTGTCACATTTACCATGTTTATTGTATTCCAATGTTGCTCTTTGTTTAAATACTTCATTAAAAGAAGATGATATTAAAACAATTGGCATTCCAAGAGTTCTATTACTTAAGTTAAAATGACCGACGGAAGCAGTTGAGCTATACTTGCCGAGCATTAATATGGGTATCTGGTTTATAAAAATATTAATAATAGCTGAAGGGAGAGAAAATTTTGGAAAATCCTTGTACTTAACCAAAACTTCTTTTATATCAGCAACACAGAATGAAAAATTTAGTTTTTCTCTAATAATAAAAAAGTGAATTAAAAGAAATGTCACTAAAAAATTACCCAAAATATATCCTATTATAAGTCCTGTTGCATTTTTTGTTAAGTAACTTAATAAAATTGATATAACCGGGACAAATATGGCAAGTATAATTCTATTTACAGACATTAACTTAAAATTTCCTCTTCTATTTGCCCATGACATTAGCAATAAATAAATAGAATTTGTCCATGTTAGCAAGGGAACTAATAATAACCAATTTTCATATTCTACAATATTTAACAACGTAGATAAATACTCTTTTGTAAATAATAAAATTAGAAATAATGAAAACGCAATTGTCGAAGCAATAATAATTGTTACACCAGTAGCTTTTTTAGCGAAATCTTCAACTTTCTCTATAATAATAATATTTTGTAATTGAAGTGTTGGAAGAATACCAAGAACTAAAACAACCATAGTAAACAATCCCAAAATCCCATACTCTTTGGGTGAATAAATCCTAGTTAAAACTGGAGTTAAAAGAAATGAGATCACTTGTGCGAATCCAGTACCGCCTACTAAAATTAATATATCTTTTACAAAATTAGATTTTGTAACTTTTAATTTTTTAAAAAAATCAATTAATATCATGTTTAAATAACTTTAATTTATAGATAGTTCTCAAAATTTATTGTGCAATGATGATATTAATTGGAGGATTCAATCCCATTCCACTTATTACTCAATTTAGAAGTACCTGTTATCAATTTTACTACCCTAAAAGAAGTATTATTTACTTTGTAGTCTTCAGCAAATTCCTTTTTAATACTTTTCTCCTTTTCATAAAGGACTAATTTTAAGGAATTAATAATTACATCTTTATTTAGTCCAGTCAGAATTATTGAACCGGTATCTAAACCTTCCGGCCTTTCCATAGAATTTCTAACTGTAATTGCCGGAAAATCAAGTATGGATGATTCTTCATTTATAGTACCACTGTCGGATATTACACAAAGAGCATTCATTTGTAATTTGTTATAATCCATGAAACCGAAGGGTTTAAGGAATTCTAGTGACTGGTAATTAGTAATTAGTGACTGGTAACTGGTGACTGGTAACAGTTCTAATTTCTCAATTCTTTTCCTTGTTCTGGGATGTGTGGATATTATTACCCTCTTTTTGAATACTTTGCTTATTTCAATTAATGTATCTAATACAATCTTCAAGTTATTTGGATTGTCAACATTTTCTTCTCTATGTATGGAGACAAGGAAATAGTCTTCGGGTTGTAGTATTAAACGTTCAAGAATATCAGATTTTTCAATTTGAGGGAGATAATATTTCAACACTTCGTTCATCGGCGTACCGGTAAGATAAATTCTCCTATGTGGTAAACCCTCGCTCAATAAATGTCTTCTTGCATGCTCGGTGTAAACTAAGTTAAAGTCAGAAATGTGGTCAATCACCCGCCGGTTTATTTCTTCAGGTACATTGAAGTCAAAACAACGGTTACCTGCTTCCATGTGGTAGATAGGAATGTGCATCCTCTTTGCCATATAAGCGGATAAACAAGAGTTAGTATCACCTAGAACTAATAAAGCATCCGGTTTTTCTTTTAATAATACTTCTTCCGATTTTTTAATAATATCCCCAATTGTTGAACCAAGACTTGAAACGTCAACATTAAGGAAGTGATCCGGTTTTCTTAAACCCAATTCTTCAAAAAATATTTCATTTAATTCATAGTCGTAATTTTGTCCTGTATGTACAAGCACATGATTTACGGTTTCGTCGAGTAGCGCAATTACGCGAGAGAGCCTAATAATCTCAGGGCGGGTACCGACAATGGTCATTACCTTGAGGTTTGATTTAGTATTATTCATTTATCGCCTTAGCTTTGGGTGGAATGGTGAAAAGGTGGAATAGCGAAACGGGAAAAATGTAGTTTCATCATTTCTTTGCCTCTAATGAATTAATTAAACCATGTAACATTTTTCTTAAAAGCTTTACTTTTTCTATGGTTTCATCTATCTCACTCACATATCCTAACCGCTTTGAAATTTCTATTTGTGTTTCAAATTCAGATAAAGAACCATTTGCAATCCAGAGAAATTGTATGAACTCTTTAGTTCCCTTTCTGCTACTACCTTCAGCTATATTAGAAGGAATTGACACTATAGCTCTTCGAATTTGTGACATCAAACCATATAATTCTGACTTAGGGAATTGCCCGTTAGTTTTATAAACATCGACAACTAAATCCATACTTACTTTCCAAACTTCTAAATCCTTATAACTTTTCATAATTCCACCCTTTCCACTTTTTCACCGTTCCACATTTCCACTTTCTTTTACACTTTTTCAAAAAATGTATCCGGATCATTTGCATCGTATGGTTCATTTATCCAGAATAATGTTATTAATTCTTCTTTCCCGCTATTCGTTATATTATGGGTGTACCAGATAGGCATATCAACAAATGCAGGATTTTTGCCGTCAAGTAAGCATGTGATTATTTCGTCTGTTCCGATTCTGCGGAGTGCGATCTCGGCTTGTCCTTTGATAACAGCAAACCTTTCGATTTTTCTTGTGTGGAAGTGGTTCCCTCTTGTAATTCCCGGTTTTGTAGTTGAATATGAATATTGCCCTGAAGTATTTGTTCTTATAATTTCAACAAAAGATCCGCGTTCATCAACATTTTCTTTTAATAAAAAAGGAAATTTTTCATTAGGAAAATAAGAGCGGAATGTATTAAATAAATTTAATTCAAATCTATTATAAAGAGTCGGGATAATGCCTTTTTCAAAATATAGTTCTTTGTAATTCTTTAACAAATTCAATATTTCCGAAACTTGTATTTCATAAGTAAAAGGGACCTCATACCTTTCCACTTTTCCACTCTTCCACTCTTCCGCTCTTCCACTTACTTCTTTCACCTTTTCACCATTCCCCTTTTCCACCTTTCCACCGGTTTCCACCATCTTTTCCCAAAACTCTTCCACTAATTCATGTATATAAATTAGTTTTAATTCTCCGTCAATTTCAATTCTCGGTTCCTCATCATGAGTTAACTGATGGCTAAACGTTGCAATTACCGAGTTATAATATGGGTTACCGAAGGGACCAAAAACATTGGGAATTATCAGTGCAGTAAAATCTGTATTATTCTCCTTGGCCCATTTTTCGAATAATAATCTTCCCTCAAGTTTTGATTTTCCATAAAGATTATCCCGTTCTTCCTGCGTTGAAGAAGAAAATAGAATGTGAGGTTTAGAATTTGTCCTGTCACATGATTCTAATATATTTTTAACCAGACTTAAATTTGTATCATAAATAACTTGAGGATTACCATGTCGGTTCATAGCAGCAAGGTGGACTATCACATCACATTGCTTCACAAAATCATCAAGAGTTTCTTTACTCGAAAAAAAGTCATCAGCAAAAGGAATCCGTTCAACATCCTTTTTCAATCCAAGAAAATTGAATAGATGCGTACCCATAAACCCCGCTTGTCCGGTAATCCCAACCTTGAAACTATTCATCTTTCCACCGTTTCACTATTCTACATTTCCACTTCTTTTTACGGTGCATAAATGGGGGATTGCTCTTCACTTAAAACATCTTTTCTAATAAAAGCAAGTTTTAAAAGAAGCTCTTTTGTTTCTTGAAGATTTAATCTGCGGGTATTATGTGAAGTATATTCTTCAGTTTGCATGATCTTCGATTCCCCTTCAGAAAAAAATTTGTTATAATTTAGATCTCTTGTATCTGCCGGAATACGATAATAATTTTCAAGATCAATCGCTTTAACCATTTCTTCTCGATTAACTAAAGTCTCGTATATCTTCTCTCCGTGTCTAATACCTATAATGTTAATCTCATTTTTTGCCTTATAAAGTTCAAGCAAAGCTTTTGCTACCATCTCTATCGTTGCAGCAGGAGATTTTTGAACAAAAATATCCCCTGACTCACCTTTGGTAAAGGCAAAGAGAACAAGTTCAACTGCATCCTCAAGGGTCATCATATAACGGGTCATATTGGGTTCCGTGATGGTAATCGGTTTCCCGGCTTTTATTTGCTCAACAAATAGAGGAATAACACTACCACGAGATGCCATAACATTCCCGTATCGCGTACCGCAAAGTGCAATTCCATTACCGCTATTATCCCTTGATTTCGCTATCATTATTTTTTCCGATAGCGCTTTTGACAATCCCATTGCGTTAATTGGGTAAACTGCTTTATCTGTACTTAACACAATAACCTTTTTTACATGATTATCAACAGCCGAATCAATCACATTTTGGCAGCCAATAACATTTGTGTTGACCGCTTCTATCGGGAAGAATTCACAAGAAGGAACTTGTTTTAATGCTGCTGCTTGAAAGACATAATCTACACCTTTCATAGCATTATCAACGGAGCGTTTATTTCTTACATCGCCGATATAAAACTTTATCTTGCTATCCTTATAATGCTGTCGCATATCATCTTGTTTTTTTTCGTCACGGCTGAAAATTCGGATTTCTTTTATATTTGTATCGAGAAATCTTCGCAATACAGCATTACCGAAAGAGCCTGTTCCTCCGGTTATTAGGAGTGTAGAATTATCAAAAGTTTCTGTAGTCATTTAGGTCACCCAAATTATTAAAAGACAAAATTAAAATTGAACTACTGTAAAATTAGCAAAGGATAACAAATCGAAAATAAATATTTAGTTTGTAAAAATACTCATTTTACATTAAAAACTCAATAAAAAGGTCAAACTTTATTTTTTAGAAATAGCAATTTTATTATTGACACGGGGAACAAATCCGCTTATATTTGCAGCGGTGGTTAAGTAGCACTCTCCGCTTTTGACTGCCAATTAATAAACTTAATTCATTAACAATTTAAAGGAGATTTCTAACATGAAGTCTAATTTGAATAACCAGTTAAACGAGACTCTCGCCAAACTGGAACAGGTCGCAGACGGGATAGACCTGCATAAAAATGATCCCGGCTTCCTCATCGCAAATGAGGGAGAATCATTAAGGGCTCTTAAAACTCAATTGGAAGATGCTCGTCAAGAGTATGTAACCTCTGAGAATGCCGCCCGTATAAAACATGATGTTTATATGGTAAAGCTGAAAGAGTCCGAAGAATCACTTACCAAACTATCTTCGATAATCACCGGGTTATATGGAAAAAGAAACCAGGTTATCGCAGATTTCGGTCTTCTTCCCTACAAGAAGCCGGGACGTAATGGTTCCTCAAAAACCAACGGAGAAGCTACCCAGCCGTCAAGCTAAAGAGTAACTTCCCCATCTGTAAACCGAAAGGAAGTTCCGAAAGGGCTTCCTTTCTTATTTTAAAATGCACTAAAGATAATACTGTCATATCGATCCGCCTTGTCATTTCGACCCGCCTTAGGCGGGGAGTAATCTTTGCGACACCTCAAGATTTCTCCCTGCGGTCGAAATGACAACTTCTTTTTGTCATTCCGAATCATTCCATTGTTATATCGATCTGCCCTGTCATTTCGAAGGAGGAACGACTGAGAAATCTTAGAGTCACTGGGATACAAGATTTGCTCCTGAGACGCACAAGTCTCTCTTCGCTCGATATGACAACACTTTTTTTTGTCATATCGATCCGCCTTAGGCGGAGAGATGTCTTTACGACACCTCAAGATTTCTCCCTGCGGTCGAAATGACAACTTCTTTTTGTCATTCCGAATCATTCCATTGTTATATCGATCTGCCCTGTCATTTCGAAGGAGGCACGACTGAGAAATCTTAGAGTCACTGGGATACAAGATTTCTCCCTGCGGTCGAAATGACACGAATACTGTCATATCGACCCGCCCAAGGCGGGGAGATATCTTTGCGAGACCTCAAGATTTCTCCCTGCGGTCGAAATGACAACTTCTTTTTGTCATTCCGAATCATTCCATTGTTATATCGATCTGCCCTGTCATTTCGAAGGAGGCACGACTGAGAAATCTTAGAGTCACCGGGATACAAGATTTCTCCCTGCGGTCGAAATGACAAAGTTCGTTCGAAATGACAATCCTCTTCTTGTCATTCCGAATCCCGAGCCTTAGCGAGGGGTGAGGAATCTTTTTGCCTGAGGGGCACAGGTCTCTTTTCGTTCGAAATGACAAAGTTCGCTCGAAATGATGCTCTCTTTGTATCACAGAATAGTATTCTGTGATACGATTTAACATTTTAAAGAATTTGTAGTAGTAACAACAATATTTATGTTTTTACTTGCAACTTAAATTCAGTGAGAAATAACTTGCTAATTGCTTGTCTTAATATAAAAATTCGATTTCTATGTAATAAAGTGTCTCTGTTTCTTTCAGAGAAGTTATTCTTTCCATTGAACCGGGTTAGTATTCGTCTGATAAAGGATTGAATTACCGAAATGTGCCGTGTTAATTTATACAAAAGCATGTTTGTTCAAAAAATTGCTATATAGATGCAATTATAATAAAGTTTATTAGAGCAAAATGCAAGAGAAATATATTTCAACCCCGTTAATCTTTTCACCATGCTCAATTGGTCTGTTAAACTATCAAGACTTCGTAAATGTTTGTAAAATGTCACACTGATCGCTGGAGGCGGAGAGATATCTTTGCGATGCCAGCGGGACAAAAGATTTCTCTCCCGATGAATCGGGATCGAAATGACAGTTCTCGTACCTTGTCATTTCGAAGGAGGTACGACTGAGAAATCTTTGCGACACTCTAAGACTTCTCTCCCGATGAATCGGGATCGAAATGACAG